>JAEEGL017001054.1_pt1 | contig 41812 bp, 39 predicted proteins | sample 9134231 | NCBI WGS metagenome assembly JAEEGL01 (sample SAMN16246548, study PRJNA631951) | gut metagenome | biome: gut microbiome; feature: rumen; material: fiber-attached | host: Bos | place: Iran: Karaj | collected 2018-10
CTTCTCATTTTGTGTATAATTCATATTGGAACACCTTTCTGTAGTTTGTAGTACTAACTTTCGCATCGTCAGTATCTACATTCTACTACGAGGTGTTCTTTTTTGCAACCTGCAAATTTTATCTTCTACAGGAAGCTCCTATGCACCGAGTGCCTGCCGCGCCCATTGTCCGCTTTTTGCAACACCGAGCGCCAGAGAAAGCGTTGTGATCGTAATGCCGACCGTACTGGTTCCGCCGAGCAGCTCAACAATCTGCGCAAACGCATAGAACATCACAATCACGACCACACCTTGCAGACAAACCGCTGCATAGCTCTTGATGAATGCCTTGGCGATGTCGTGCCATCCCTCACCGGCAAAGGTTGAAAGCGGAATCGGGGAAATGACTGTATATACCACAATTTCAAACAGTCTGCCGATCAGGATCAGGTTGATGATCCAGCAGGCTCCCATCAGAATGAGGTAGATCGGCATTGCTTCCAGATATTTCAGAAGAAAATTCAGGTTCAGGAATCCGGCGCTGTCCGGCTTCACTACAAGCGATTCCGGCGTAAAGGAATCCAGAAAGCCGTAGTTTGCTTCACTGAGCCGCGCTGCGATCTGATTGAAGCCGTTATAGATAATGCCCATCAGTCCGTGTGCATTCTGCACGAGCACTTTTGCGAGAATAAACTTGAAAAACAGCTTGAACACCTGTTCATAGCTCTGGATTTTCAGCAGCATGGCATCATTGCAGAGCTGGATTGCAAAAAACATGGATACCAGCACGAGTGCCACGCCTTCAACGGCAGACATAGCCGTGTTAATAACGGAAATACTGCTGTCAAACGGAGAGACTGAAAGCGTTTTGACCGCATCGTCGAATGCGAGATTGATCATTTCCAGCCATGTCTGCACCCATTCCAGTATGGTTTCCCATTCGATCATGTGCTTCATCACCCTTCATACACGGGAAGGCTCCCTGCCCGCAGCAGCGGCAGGCAGGGACCGCCCGGTTACTTTTACTCAGCGAACATATCGTATGCCTTGGCAACAGCGTATACGATGAAGCCTGCTGCAAGGCACATCAGACCTCTGGTCTTTCCGTCTGCGGAATCGTCCTTGAAGCCCATAGCAAACTGCACCGCACCGATAAAAGCAATGACCAGACCGATTCTGGCAACCCAATCCACGATGAACTGCACAACAGTATTGAAGGTTTCCACGCCCTCGGTTCTTCCGCCCTCTGCTGCGAAAGCAGTGATACCGAAGCAGGAGAGCATCATGGACATTAGCATCAAGCCGCAGGTGATCTTATTGGCAGCACGCATCATTTTGCGCTCACGCTGCTCATAAGTCAGTCGGCCGTTCGGCGTGAAATCCTCACGGATATTTGTGCAGATTTCAGCCTTTTTATCTTTGAAGTATGTAATCACTCGCGTCATTTTGTCTTCCTCCTTTTTTGATCAAAAATCATCGAACCCGTCAAGATAGCTCACCTCAGAAACCTCCGTAAAGGGCGGTTTCAGCTCCGGCTTCGCCGTTACAATACTGTCTGTTTCGTCCAGCCTTGCCGGTTCGCTGCCGTTTGCAGGAGATTTCGGAATCTGCTTTCCGGCGATATATGAATGCGGCTGTGTGCCGATGCTCTGAATATCCTCCAGCGTGACAGACTGCTCGGTTTCATCATGCTTTTCGGGAACATCTTCACGCTTCGGGATTTCAGCCGCGGCAGTCTCTGCCGTTTCGCCGTCCCCGACCGGTTCTGTATGCAGCTCCGCTTCCTCTGCATCTTCCGTGACCGCATACTGCACCGTATGGATGCCGCTTAACTTGTAGGCGTTATTCTTATTCGAGTCCTCCAGAAGCGCATAGTTCGGGTGCTTTTCGATCACATACTTGTTGCAGAAAAACGGATAGATGCCTCTGACGAACAGGATGCACTCATTGTCCTTCATGACCTTAAGTTCATCCACCGTCATCAGCTCACGCCCCAGAATGCCGTCATTTTCGGTTGTAGAGCCGTTTTTGCCTCTGGTACGGTTCTGTGAGCGTGTGTCAATGGTTTCTTTGCCGAGCGTTTTGGAGATATGCTCGAGCGTGGTCGGCTCCTGACCACCCAGAAACAGCAGACTGTCGCAGTTTCCGAGCACATTCTCCCAGCTGTCTTTATACATTTTTTTGAGCTGAGAGAGATTCTGAATGATAACATCGGCGGAGATTTCCATGGAGCGCATGGTCGCCAGCAGTTCCTCAAACCGCGGGATCTGACCGAGATTCGCAAATTCATCGAGCAGGCAGCGCACATGGATCGGCAGTCTGCCGTTATGCGTGAAATTCGCGCGGTCGTACAACGTGTCAAAGAGCTGTGTGTACAGCATCGCCGCCAAAAAGTTGAATGTATCATCCGATGAGGGGATGATAATGAACAGCGCCGTCTTTTCGTCGCCGATCATTTCCAGGTGAAGATTGTCGCAGCAGGTGAGGTCCATGACCTCCGGGATGTTGAATGCCTGTAATCGGACTGCCGTGGAAATGAGGATGGATTTTGCCGTATCACCGGCAGCCTTCTTGAAATCCTTGTAGTATTTCAGGCACATATACCGGCTTGCAGACTTTGCGGATTTCGCAAGGTCAATGAGGTTCAGTTCCTGCATTTTCTCTGTCGGCACATCCGTTTTGGTATATACCTCCGGATGCTCCAGTGCATCGAAAATGAGATCGAGGTCTGACTGAAAATCGTCGGAATCCTCCTTGACTTCTGCGAGCTTCAGCAGTCGCATGACCTCTGAAAAGTTCTGTTTTTCCTTGCTTTCGCATTCAACCAGATAGAAACAGAGTGCTGCAAGAAGTGCTTTGGTCGAATCCTCCCAGAATTGATCGCCGCCTCCGCCGCCTTCCTTCTGTGTGTTCTTCATGAGCACATTGATCATCTTGATGACAGCGGTTGCGCTGTAGTTTCCGTCCGCATCGTAGATGTAGCTGAATGGATTATAGTTATGGGAATGTGCCATATCGATCAGGTTGAAAACCTTGATCTGATAACCCTGCCGTTCCAGCATCTTGCCGCATGAACGCAGCAGCTCACCCTTCGGATCGGTGCAGACATAGCTTGTGTTCGCCTGCATCAGATTCGGCTTGACATAAAATCGGGATTTGCCTGAACCGGAACCACCGATCACCATGACATTGAGGTTCTTGCGCGTCTGCCGCGTATTCAGCGACATCTTCACTTCATTCGTCAGGATGATATTGTTGTCGCGGACGAATGTCTGCTTCTTCCGCTGCCATGATTTCCATAGCTGCGGAATCTGTTTGAAGCCTGTTTTCAGCAAGCTCGGTATTCGCTTTACAGATGATTTTACTGTACCCGGAATCTGCCGTAGCCGTGAACGCAACGAATACAGCGAGCGGTTACACCATAATTTCACAGCTTTCATCATCGCTCTGACAGATGGCATTCTGAATTTGCGCCCTGCATCGTTCGGCTCGTCCCGCGGCTTGCGCTCTCCCTTTGCCTTTTTCTGCTTCGGAGGCTTGTCCAGCAAAGAGCGGATTTCCTTTTTTCCTGCCCACCGGGCGCTGCCGTGTTCCTCATGCCTGCGGTGAAACTTCTTTTTTCCTGTGATCTTTGTCAGGACATACAACCCGATACCGAATGCGGCAAAAGTGGGAAATTTCATCGCGTACCCGCCGGTTTGCACCTGTGAGAATACCAGACCGGTATCTGTCAGGGTACTGTCCAGAGTGCCGGTGAGCTGCTCAAAATCTACATTCCCCTCACTGTCGGCAGCGAGATCGAAGCAGGTACCCAGCGCCGCTGAGGTATACAATGCAGCCGCGCCGAGAACGGAATAGATGCTGATTGTAATGAAATCTGCCTTTTTCTCCACGCGGCTCATTTCCTGGCACCCCTCTCACGCTTTTTGTTCTTGAGAGTGTTACCGGCATCCTGCACCTTGCGTTTTGCCTGATCGAGCAGATTCCGCGCCAGAGATTGTTTCTGCGCCTTTGCGATGATTCTGTCTGCCTTCGCAGCTGTCATACCGAAGCTGTCCATGAGCTGTTTCCGTGCCGTGAGCCTGTCATCCAGACTCAGCCGCACCTCTGTCGAACCTCCGCGCACCATAAAGGTACTTTGGCTGTCACGCTCAATCTGGTATTCCTTGTACTGCACCTGTTTCGGTGTTTCCACAAATCCGAGCTTCTCTGCTTTATTGAGGATCGCAGTTACGGTTTCTGCGTCGGTGATTTTCAGGTGCTGCCGGATTCGCTGCTCTGCTTCTTCACGGTTCAGCGAATTGCCGGAAAGCACGACGTAATTACCGGAACCGCTTGTGATCGTCAGCCGCGGTGTATCCTCATTCCTGAGTTTCATCTTTGTGAAAGAGAACGGTTCTGTCAGGACATTCTCATGATCAAGCTTGATGTGTGTGTCGAAATAGTCCATCTGTTCAAGTGTCCGCGAGCTGCTCATATAGTAGCTCCGCTGCTGATCTGTCAGGGAAGCAGTCAGGGCATTTGCCGCCTGCACCGCCTTCATTTCGCTGTAGCCGAGTCGCTCCTGCAGAACACGCTCCAGCTTGGCTTTTGTGCAGAAGTTCATGCTGAGCTTTTTGCCCTGTGCTGTGTCCTCAATGATGAGCTTCGGTTTGCCGCGCTTGTCCGGGTCAATGGTGATTGAAGTTTTTGTCAGTTCCTCCTGCATATTCCGGAAATCTGCAACGACCGCCTGCAGCTGCTTTTCATAGGCTGCATTGAAAATACATTTCACGCCGTCCTTGGTCTGCATGAAATTGACCGGAATATCCTGTGCTGCACATGCTGTCTGAAATGCCTCAACATGGTCTCTGTCAATGGTGATCATGCGCTCGGTCTGTTCCGGCTGCCGCAGCTTTTCCTGCACAATGTCCCGCACGATCGCATTGACTGCCTGCTCGTCCTTCGTATTGAAGAACACCGTCAGCGTATTCTCCTTGCCCTGCTCCTGAATCGCCGCCACAGGAATGTCCGCCTTTTTCGCGCGTTTGAGGAATTCGCCGTAATCCTCTTTGGAAAAAGACGGGAGCGAGGTGATTTCGCCGCCCTCTTTCAGCCTCTGGTATGTCACTTCGCCGCCGGACAGTACCCTCGGTTTATCTTTGGAGTCACGATTGGCATACCGCTCGTTTTCGATTCCGACCTTCAGCAGTTCCAGAATCGCCTCAGTCGCCTTTGAAGCAATGTCTGTCGCCATGGTAACACCGGCGCTTGCCACATCATCTCCGTGCATCTGGTTACCCTCCTTTCACTTGCGATGAGATGTCTGATTGACCTCTCTCGCCAATTACCTCACTTCACGCCCAATTTTTTCGCAAATCGGGCGTGTTCAAGTGAGATTTGTAGGAACGCACAAACACATCAGATGTAATCCGAGAAATCACAGTCGGAATTCACAATGATTTTCCTGAGCTCAGAGAGACCTTTTTGAATAATCCTCCATACTCTTGAAATCGGCATCCCTTCGCTCTCTGCAATTTCCCTGAGCGTCAGCTCTTCAACGAACCGAAGATAGATGATTCTGGCAACATCCGCATCCAGCATCCTGAGCAGCTCGACCATCGCTTCGGATTGCAGATGCTCAAAGCAGATCACTTCTGCTGACGGTGCGGTCGTATGAAAAACCGCTCCTGTTACTGCTTCGTCAAATTCCATAGGCTGATGTCTGTCGAACTGCTGATAGTACTGCTTCATCTGATAATAGGCGGTCATCATGCAGTCATAGACTTCCTTGCTGACCTCGACTTCCTGCTCGGCTCCGCTGTAATCATCATAGAATTCTGCCGGTTTAATCAGAAAGCCGTTTTCTGTTTGCCGGGACCACGGGCGGATGACATAATGGCATCCTGAACTGAACTGTATTACCTTCATAATGCTTTCCTTTCCGCCCGATTGCCGGAAAAGAAAGCGCAAAACGGCGACTGAACTTCGTTCGATCGTGAAAAGGGCATAGCTATCTCGCTATTGCTTTCTTTCCAGCAATCGGACTTCTCAGTCGCCGTCTTGCTCTCATATTCAGTTGTAACCCGTCAGCACTGAGAATGCCCTGCAGGAGCTGCTGACGGATTAAGTATTATTTGGAATTACAGGTTAGTCGACTTCGTTCAGTTTGGATAGGAGATCATCATTCATTTCCTCCCGATCCCAAGAGTTTAATATGTCGGGGGTACCAAAACGATTTGCCACAGAATCAGCAATCTCGGGAGATAGGTGAACCCTGACAGCGTTCAGTAAGGCAAATGTCAGTTTTTCTTCGAGGTTCATATTTATAATCGTCATAATAGACACTCCTTTGCGGTGAGATTATACATTTTAGCACTTGAAATATTAAAAGAATTGTGCTATAATGGCAAGTAGGAGAACTCAAATTGTTCTACTTCTATTAAGAAGTCGAATCACTCGAATGTCAATAGGTTTTTCACTCGAATTACTCGAATATCGGGAAAGGCAAAGCTATGGATTGTTTCAGATTATGTGGCGGGACACTGTTTACGCTCATCGTTGATGCAGCATTATCAAAACCAACCAAAGGTGAACTCTACGCTGGCGCTGAAAATCTGATAAACGATGAAAATATGCTTACCAGTCTTCTGCGTATTGCCATGCCGACTCTTCCAGCTGTATCTCGTGATGACGCGCAAAACTTCAAGCAGTGCAATGTCATGCAAAGCAGAAATCTGCGGATGGTAAATTGCGAGATAGGCAATGCACTCCGTGATAAAATGAATTCAGACTATCGTACTTGCTTTTATGAAATGTCGGCATACATATCAAAATACATAGATACATCACTAGAAAAAGATCAAAAACTTGTGAAAGCTTTGTTAGAACTTATTGAGCAGGATCAAGGTATTCTTCCGGAGCAACCGTTCCGAGTGTGTCCAAATGGTAAAAGCCTCACCAAACGTGAAATGGCAGATGTTTTCGTTATTAATTTCCCTGCGTTTCTTTTAGGGGTTCTTCTTTTCACTCTATCTGAGATTACTGATAATCGTATTGGAAAGGACACATATGATGTTTGGTGTCCTGCCAGCGAAACGAAGCGTACAAGAAGATATTATCAAGGACACATGGGTGAGGCAATTAACCGCACATTAATATTTGACAACAGTTTTGAGTTGGCAGCAGATCAGGAAATAGAATTGCCTGCCACTGAAACCTTGACAGGAGATAGTAAAAAGCACCCTCTACCGAGAGTGCCTGCACCTGAGAATATTGTGGAAACAGAGCGTAGATATGTTAATGCTCTTCTTGATGTTTATCGTGAAAAAACAGGTGAACCTGATTTATCACTCGACAGCCTTCCGTCTCATCCTAATCTAAAAGACCACCTCAAGCGACAGCGTGATGATTATTACGATGCAGAAATGCTGCGTAGAGGAACGCGGGATATTTACAGTGATGACGGTGAGGAATACTTCAACATCTTTTTAGATGAGGTGCTGACAGGTGTGATAGACACATACGAAGCTGATTATCCCTCTGGCTATGCTCGTCTGGGTGCAGTGCTGACAGCTGCATCACAAACTAGTACAGAAAAGTGTGTAATTAGCCGTGAAACTCTTTGGGTGGGTAACCATGAAAAAAAAGGGGCTTGCCATATCCTTGTAAACAGACAAAAACTTAATGGGTGGGTGTAATTGTGCTAAGAATATTCAATAGTGAATTTGAGAATGAACTACGCCTTATTCTTTTGATCGACACGTTTCCAAAGCCACAAAATGCTGACATGATCTACGCTGCCGATTTTATGGTAACCTATGGTCATACCTTCGGAATTGCCGACCAGAACCTTAATGGCGAGAATATGTATAAATTCAGCGAGTTCATATCAAGACGTGCGCTGGTGCATAAAGTTCTGAAAGAACTGACCTTTAATGGATATGCAAAGCCCATTTCGACAACCTCCGGTATTGTGTACCAGTTAACCGCTGAAGGAGAACAGTTGAGCAGATCGCTTGATAGCGATTACGCAAAGGAGTACCGTACAACGGCGGTTAACGTGATTAAGTATATCGGCAGAAAATCTGAGCGAACACTGATAGCTGGAATCAATAAAATGGCTGCCGTATCACTGAGGGGGACGGAACAATGAGCAGGTTCTTTGTAAAAGACATCACCGTTTCGGGAAGCACTCAAAATGTCGCAGTATCCAAAATTGAATTTGATGACGGTGTGAACATTGTACACGGACCGTCAAATACTGGAAAATCATACATTCTCGGCTGCCTAAACTTCATGTTTGGTGGCAAGGTTACTCCTTTTTCTAAAGCAGACACCAACTATGATGTAGTTGCAATCACATTTGCATCAGACGATGGGAAACGTGTATGCTGCAAGAGAAAGATCGTTGAAGGACGAGGAAAAAAGAAAGAGGTAGGCAGCAATACAATAGAATTTACATATTCAGACGTACCTGAGTTTCCGGTCGGCGATTATTATATTGAAAGTGAGAAGAAGAACGCAAGACCATATTCGCATTTCCTCTTGTTCCTTCTGGGCATAACGAAAACGCCTCAGATTATTAGTACAAAGAAGCGTGAAACAAATGCTCTTTCGCTCCGGACTATTTTTCAGTTTTTCTATCTGGATGAGGACAATATTTTCAAAAAGGACACGGTATTCTACCCCAACCACACTTTTACCAAGCCTGTCGCAGTACTAATGTCACTTATCTATCTCTTTGAGGCACAAGATTTCGCCCAAGATGTCCCGGCGGAATCAGAGAAAGAGCGTGAAGAGAGAAAAATAAAAAAGGCGGGGGTTATCTCTTACCTAAAGAGCAAACTTAAGGAGTACACCGATCAGCGTACTGAATTACAAAAAATGAAAGAACAGATCGGCGATGAAGATATAGAGAGCAAGCTTCAGGGCATACTCGATGAAATCGCTGAAATTGAAAGTGCCATTACAGAGGCGAACGAAAAATGTCGTCGGATACTGGAACAGATTTTTGAGATCACGCCTCGACTGGAAGAAATGCGCCTGCGGCGAGATCGTTTCCGCATTCTCCACACGCAGTACAACTCCGATATAAAACGGCTTCGGTTTATTGCTGACGGAGAGTCAAAGCGTGGAAAGGTACAACGTGCCGCAAAATGTCCGTTCTGTAATCATGATATGGACTTGCCGCAGAAGGAGCAGGTCTTGTATTCTGAGGCGATCAGTATTGAACTGGAACGGGTAAAAGCACAAGTACAGGATCTGGAATTGGCGGAAAAGGACACCGATGCAGAAATACAGGAGCTGGAGAAAAAAGCGGCAGAGCTGAACAGCCAGTATCAGCAGCTCAAGGAGCTTATTGAGAAGCGGTTACAGCCGAGAGCTGCAAAACTGACCGTAACAAAGGAGTCATATCAGAATTGGTTACTTCTACAGCAAAGGCTCTTTACTTATGATTTCATCACGCAGGAATATAATGATGAGATAACTACGAAGTCTCTGGAAACAGAGGAGAAGGTTACGGACATTGATCCTATGCAAAAATTCCCGATCAGTCTGTGGGAAGCACTGAATAAGGCGTTCCAAGAAAAGGTGAGAGCGTGTGGGTATCCCAATAATCCTACCGCCCGAATAGACAAGGATTCGCTTGATGCAGTTGTAAATGAAAAAGCGAAAGCGAATGAGGGAAAGGGGTATCGTGCATTTTTGAACACAATCATGCTCTTTAATCTCATGAAGCTACTCGAAAGCAATGGCAAGCATTCACTTCATATGCTTTTCCTTGACTCTCCGATTCTCTCTTTGAAGGAAAAAGGAAAGGTGGATGAAAATGAACTCGCAACGCCCGGAATGAAAGAGTCCCTGTTCAAATACATCATCACACACTGCGGAGAGAATCAGGTCATTATTATTGAAAACGAGTTGCCTGCAAATGTTGATTACGAAGCAGCACATCTCATTCCGTTCACTAAAGATGATGACGGGCGATACGGCTTTCTGTATAGTGTTCGTGATGCTGATGAATAATCCCTCTCTTTTTGGGGGTGATTCTGTATTTGCGATATAAAAATGGGATTGTTGACGTATTTTCGCCGTTTAATTAAAGCGTTCTTTTAGTATCGTTTAGACAAATCCCTACATTGAATCATGATACGTTAATCTTTAATGATATTAGTTATAAGCCTCTAGAATAGATCATGGAATCGTGCCCCAAAAGCCCGAAACAATTATTCTTTTGATAAATAAGCACCGACAGAAGTCATTCAAAAGGTTTTCGATGCCGTAACAGTATCTCAACTAAACAAAGTTGAAAATGAAATTTGGGCTGAGAATATGGGAAAAACATAGCATTCGTGATGTTGAGTCTTTCAATTATAAAAGTGTGGAAAAGCTGTATAACATACAAGAAATTGTTGTTTATGAGAAAGGATTTATCATGAGTAATTTAGATCTTATTTCAGCTTGTTTTAGAGCAGATTTTCAAGATACCTCTCGTATTTTTTTAGAGGATTATGAGGATAATTCAGAAATACGTGATGGTTTCCAACACGACAGAGATCGGATTCTCTATTCTAAGGAATTTAGAAGGCTTAGTGGAAAAACACAGGTTTTTGCTTCTGGTTTTGATGATAATATGCGTACACGCCTCACACATACCTTGGAAGTCGCACAGATTGCCAATACCATTTGTCAAGCATTGGGCCTTAACCAGACTCTTTGTGAAGCAATTGCTTTGGGGCATGATGTTGGTCATACTCCTTTTGGTCATGTGGGTGAGCGTACCCTAAACATGATAATGAATTCTTGCTTAAAATATTATAACTACGAAGTTTGTGATAACCGAGATTGCGGATTTAAACACAATTTACAGGGACTCCGTGTTACTATGGAACTTGAATCCGGTTACGCCAATCATTCTGGCATAAATTTAAGTAAATATACTCTATGGGGTATTGCAAACCATTCCAAATTACAATATCGAGGATGTGAGTATTATTCAAAATCATCTGGCCAATGTAGATATAGGAACGCTAATACTAGTTGCAGAAGAAATGGCAAATTTAGTTTAGGCTTTTATGATGAATATCTATCCAAACTCAATAACGAAACTGACTGGACTGTTGAAGCAATGATAGTTGGAATCGCTGATGAAATAGCACAACGTCATCATGATATAGAGGATGGTATATTTGGAAAACTAATTCAACTGGATGCGCTGCGTATAAAATTGAGGGAATGTTTTCCGGACAAATCAACTGAAATAGATACTATATTTGAACAGAGAAAACAGGATAATACTTCCTTGTTGTTACGCAATCTTGCTCGGTTTATTGTTAGTATTTATGTTAAAAACTATATCGATCATCTGAAAAAGGTTTTATGTGAACTTATAGAAAATTATAACATCAGCAATGATAGGGACTTAATTTCGAACAAGCGCTTAATATTCAGAGATTACTCAGATCGCTTTATGCAGTTGTTTGGATTTGATGAGACACTTAAAAACGCTGACAAAGCATTATCCTCGTACTTAAAAGACACGATACTATTGTCTGAGTTAGCTCAAACTATGGATGGAAAAGCAACATTTGTGATAAAGCGCTTGTTTAAGGCGTACTTAAGTAATCCACAACAATTACCTGATTCCGCAATAAAAAGAATTATAAAACGATGCGAGAAGAATCGATCCGATATAGATGCTAGTGACGCAAGAGTGAGATTGTCCGAATTTTTAACTGACAACAGCGATAAAATTCGAGTGGAATTACTTAGAACTATATGCGATTATATTGCCGGAATGACAGATCAATATGCAATGCAACAATTTAATAAATTGTACGGAACAAATGAATTGAGAAACGGTCTATAAGAAATGGAGGAAAAAATGGATCTTCTTTCAATGTTAAGCAGTTTACCTAGTCAGAAATCAACTAATCCACGTGAAATATTTATGTCCTTGCCTCGCAAGGCAAGTGATTATGCATATCCCCGTGACGTTCAAAGTGAAGTATGGGAGAAATGGTACACTAATAAAGACAGAAAAAACACTATAATAAAAATGAATACCGGAAGCGGAAAAACTGTTGTAGGGTTGATGATACTTCAAAGTTCTTTGAACGAAGATTTTGGGCCCGCGATTTATGTTGTTCCTGACAAATACTTGATCCAACAAGTGCTAAACGAAGCGGAAAGTTTAGGAATAAAAGCTACATCAGATCGTGACAATTTTAGTTATACAGAGAACAAATCGATTTTGGTAACGTCCATACATTCTTTAGTAAATGGGAAAAGCGTATTCGGAATGCGTGATTCAAATAATTATCCAATCGGCACTATTATTATTGATGATGTTCATGCTTGCCTCGACACTATAGAAAAGCAGTTTTCTGTTGTTATTAGTAATGATAGCAATGCATATAGAGAAATAAAAAAAATCTTGGCCAATTCTCTTTCCGAATATGATCCCCATACCGCATCAGAAATATTTGAAGCACAGTCTCCAAAAACAAGAATGCTTGTTCCTTTTTGGATATGGCAACAAAATGAAAAAGATATTTTTAGTATTCTTCAAAAACATGCTACTGATATTAACAGCGACATTCAATTTTCTCTTCCGCTAGTGCGGAATTGTTTTTCAATGTGTAATTGCGTTATCACAACAAAAGAAATAGAAATATCTCCCATTGGCAATGATGTTAGTTTAATAAAAAGCTTTCATAATGCCAAACGACGTATTTTTATGAGTGCAACTTTAGCTGATGACAGTGTATTTGTTTCAGCTTTAGGCCTGGAAGAAACTGAAATACAAAACATTATTACTCCTAATCGTGCCAATGATATAGGCTCACGATTAATTTTATTCCCAAAGCATCTCAACAATATGATTAGCGATGATGATATTCGCAAACAAGTAGCAATAATAGCCCATAAACATAATGTAGTAGTCATTGTACCATCATTTGAATCTGCTTTCCTTTGGAAAGAATATGCTACAATAACAGTATCTAAAGAGAATATTCTAGAAGCAGTCACTCAATTGAAAACAGGTCATGTTGGGCTAGTTGTTTTTGTTAATAGGTATGATGGCATAGATCTTCCATATGATGCCTGTAGGATGTTAATCATTGACAGTCTCCCACCGTTGAATAAGGAATATACTAAGTATGTGCACAGTATCTGCACTGAGAGCAAGCTAGTTGTACGTGAACAAATGCAGCGTATTGAGCAGGGGATGGGGAGAGGCGTGCGTTCTAGTACGGACGCTTGCTGCGTTGTATTAATGGGTAGCAATCTTGCAGATGTATTAATAAGACAAAAAGGATATGAATACTTTAGTCAAGCAACTGCTAAACAATATGCTTTGTCAAAACAACTGTGGGAATTATTAAAGGGCGTTAATGAAACTCCTGGTATTGAAGATATATTTGAAATTGCAAATTATTCTTTAAATCAAGCGCCAGAATGGATTCAGCGTTGTAAAGCGAATCTTGCAGATGTGACATATTCGATAGAACCTCAAATTGACAAGACAGCGATTGCAATTAGAATGGCTTTCGAAGAATACCTAAATAAACGAATCAACAAAGCAATAGAATGCTTGGATAATGTAATTCGTACTTTAACAGATGACTCGGTTAAAGGATATCTATTGCAAATGAAAGCTGCATATATTAACCTATATGATCCTGTTAAAGCTCAAGAAACCCTTTTATCCGCAAAAGCACTAAATAGAAGTATTTTAAATCCTATTGAAGGCATTCAGCATAATCGGATTACCAACGCAAAGGAACAGGTGAATAATATCATTGTTTATGCTAAATCAATTTGTGAAGATCCCAATGCTTTTTTGATTTTTGTACAAAAAGCACTTGATAATTTATCGTTTGAAGCTGATTCTGACAGTTTTGAAAGTGCTTTGGAAACAATTGGGCGATTATTGGGATTTGTTTCTTCACGACCTGATCGTGAAACAAGAGGTGAAGGACCGGATAATCTTTGGGCTCTTGGAAATGGAAAATATTGGGTTATCGAATGTAAAAATGAAGCAAGAACCGAAGAAATATCAAAGGATTACTGTAATCAACTTGGAGGATCAATCAGATGGTTTCAAGCGAATTATCCTCGTGAATACAATCCTACACCAATTCTTGTGCATATATCAAGCACAATATCTGAAAAAGCAACACCTGTAGATAAAATGCGAATTATCAATGAGCAATCTTTGAACAGATTAAGAGACCACATTCTTCGCTTTTATACTGCATTAATCTCTCTTTCAGATTGGAATGACGAGGCACATATTCGATCCTTGTTAAATAAATTCGAATTGAATGCCGGCTCTCTAGAGAAAAACATTACAGTAGGGTATAGATGATTTGCTGTTAATTTGTGTAATTGAAATGTATATTGCAGTAGGTCATTTTAGTTATTTCTTCACTCTGCTTGCGTGTGTATGCTGCTCATACTGTCACTGCTATATGGACCTCTGCCACTGATACCCCGGGAGAGTGCATTTCTTAGTACGGTGAGGTTGCTCTCAAGTGCCTTTGTATACAGTACCATGACCGTATCCGGAAAAAGAACGATGTCATTTCGAGATTCGACTGGTCGTGCAGCAAAAAAGCAGGTGCTTTGGCACCCGCTCTATTTCCAAATCGTTGTACAGGTAAACGTGCGGCGGCATTTGTACGACTGCTTCCGACAGCACTCTCACGCATGCGTAAACCGCAATGATCTGCATTGCCGTGCGGTCGTTGACTCGCTTTCCTGCATGAGTCTGTCCATAGAAAAAACTGTAGGACGGGCTGCCGTAGCTGCCCTTCGACTTGTCCCGTGATTGGAACAGCCCGCTGAAAATACCCATGTGCATCAGCTCCTTTCGGTTTCGGTTGACTTTTTCTATGGGCTTATGATATAATAAGGCCAAATAGATCGTCATGGTTACTTAGAATAACAGGATGTTTTTTTATATACCTAAGGGAGGATTTTTATGCCAAATAAAGAGCTATGCTTTCGTATACTTCCGGCTCAGATGATCGTTAAAAATTTTGTTGATGGGTGTGATTATTGTAACTATGAATTATATTTGAGAGATTTTATAAACGTATCTGCTTTCTTCACAGCAAAATCTCATAATGCTCCGTATACCCCTCCAACTTCAGAAGAAAACAAACAGTGTGATTGTGAAAGTGATAATTATAAATTAGATTTTAAATTATTACTATCCGAAACTATGGGACAAGGAAAGCGTGAATTTTCCCCGTCTATTACACAGCTTTGTCCCGGAATAACTTTTTATGGGGAGCCTAATATTACAACTACATCACCAAAATATAAAGAAATTAACGCAACATATCTTCATGTTGCTTTTCGTACTACTGATTTTGAAGAATTATGCTCTATAGGGGAAAAGCTTCAAAAACAACATGGCTACGAAAGGGATATTTGCTTAATACTAAAAGACTCACGAAAGCCTAAGAATATTCTATTTATGCTGCCATATGAGTTTTTTTTCAAATGTGATATACAATATAAAGATGGGCTGTCAATAATTGCTTCAGCACTCAATAAAGACTTGACAAGCCTCATTAAATATAGGAAACTGAAACAACCTGATTTTGATACCTATTTTGCTTTCATCTATAACGGCAGATTTATTATTTTGAATTCTTCAAACAATGAACTGGAAATTGTTGACGAAATTGAGCTGACAAAGAGCGAAATATACCAGAAACTATTGCAGCTCTCTGAACATTGATTATTATAGCACCAGCATCTCTCTGCTGTCATAAATGCTGTCGTCGGAGGCGATCCCGCAGCGGATTGCACGGTCGAGAGCCATGATCGTTGCGACCGTTTCGTCAATCTTCTCCGTAGATTTCTCCTTGTCCGGCTTGATGTTGCCTGCGGGATCACGTTTGATGAAAATGTTATCCATGTTCTAGCGGAGAACCGGATGTGTCATGCATCGACGGTGCTGTTTATTAACTTACTACATATACATGCTGCGGAAATCTGATCCTAAGTGCTTGCCAATAGTATGGTGCATACTCGCAGCAGAATGGTTCGACCAGTGCCAGTTGCTCTGGAGCTTCAGTCCAAGTAATGCTGTCAGTATATATTGAATGCCAGGCGTATTGTTCTCATGCTCGTTCTGGTCTGCTATGCAGCAGCCAGCGCATCAGAATGGATGCAGCCATCTTCAAAATATAAATATTGACGAAATATTGGGGGATTGGGGGATGACGAGCATACAATCTTGACTTTAAATCGCGAAAGTGTTATAATGATTTATAGCCGAATACTATTCCATTATATCGGCACAGGAGGAATAACACTATGAACACAGAGGAAAAAACCTATGCCATTTACTCCAGAAAGAGCAAATATACTGGCGTAGGAGAATCTATCCAGAATCAGATTGATTCTTCGAAACGGCTGTTACTTGCAAAGTATCCGAGCGTTGATGAAAAGCAGATCATGATCTTTGAAGATGAAGGGTTTAGCGGAGGTAACACCAAACGACCGGCATTTCAGCAAATGCTGAGACTGCTTGAAGAGGATCGGCTCCAATGCATTGTCGCGTATCGGCTTGATCGCATCAGTCGTTCCGTTATTGACTTTGTGGATTTGCTTAAGATCATTGATGCCCATCATACTGCATTGCATCTTGTGAATGATAATTATGACATTGATTCCTATACGGGACGTTCTATGCTGATGATTGCAAGCATATTTGCGGAAATGGAGCGTAATATAATAAGGGAACGAATCACGGATAATTTGCTTGGGTTAGCCAAAACAGGCAGATGGCTAGGCGGGACAACCCCGACTGGCTATTGCAGTGTGGATACAGGGAAAGACAATCATGCCAAAATGCTTCAGCTTATACCCGCTGAAGCAGACACTATCAAGCTGATTTTCACAAAATACCTTGAACTCCAATCTCTGACCGGGCTTGAAACCTATTGCTTGCAACACGCAATCAATACCAAGACGAATAAACCGCACACAAGGCTTAGCTTACAGAATATTCTAAGCAATCCTGTGTACTGCGCTGCTGATCAGCAAGCAAAAAAATATTTTGAATCTCTCGGTTGTACTATATATAATACAGATGAGAGCAGAACACTAGACGACATATTCGACGGACAGCATGCTATGCTGATTTACAGAAAATTAAATGAGAACGGAACAACCTATCAGGCAAATAGTCCGGAGGAATGGATCGTTACGGTAGGCAAGCATGTGCCGATTATCAGCAGCACCCAGTGGATAGAAGTACAATCAATACTGAAACGGAACAGCTCGAAGTCCTATCGGCAGCCGCGTAAACGCTCTACGACGGCATTGCTCTCAAGCTTATTGCATTGTGCGCATTGCGGTGGCTACATGAGACCGCAGACAAGCAAACGAATCAATAAACAGGGAGAACTGTCTTACCGTTATTTGTGTGAATTAGCACATAAGTCAAAAAAAGAACGGTGTTCTTGTATTTCAGTAAATGGCAATGTGTTGGATAAAGTCGTGATGCACGAAATCATACAGATGTCATCAGAACCTCAAATTGTACTGAATGACCTGCAATTGCTTCAGCAGTCATATCAGTCGAGTAATGACTTTCTGAGCAAAATCAAGGAAATAGAAAGTGATAACACAAAGCTTGGTAAAGAAGTCAAAAAACTGATTGCGAATATGGCAATGGTTGATGATGCAGATATCGTGAAAGAGATCACGCAGGCAATAGCTGAACGTAAACAGTCCATTGAAGCAAACAATGCCAGACTGGTAGAGATAAATGCTTTGATTTCTACACAGGATGAAGAAACCAAGGCAATTGACGAGCTGATTCAATATCTTACCGAGTTCCCAGCAATTTTTAAGGATGCGAATTTCGATCAGAAACGTGCTGCCCTTAGAAAGATCGTACATTCTGTGTACTATGATTCTGATAAAAAACAGGTAACGATCAATTTGATCGGTTCTAATAATCCCATAAATGTATACCTAGACGATGAATCTCGAATGAGATTCTGATGCATTACCGTGCAAAAAAGAAGACCGCCGGAGAAGTGTTCTTCGACGATCCTCTGGAATACGACAAGGACGGCAATGCATTGACGCTGCTGGACATCATGCCGGACAGCGTCGATCTGGAGGCACAGGTGGAGCAGTCCATGCAGGAAAAGCAGCTTTACCGCTTTTTGCAGACGCGCCTTGATGAACGGGAATGGACAGTCATTGCGCGGCGCTACGGGCTGTTCGGGTATCCTGCGCAGACACAGCGCGAGGTTGCGGAAACGCTCGGCATCAGCCGGTCGTATGTTTCCCGCATTGAAAAGCGCGCGCTGACGCTCCTGCGCGAGGCCTATGCGGAGAGCGGGGAGCTTGCCTGATTATCCGCGGTTCAGGAATGCCACAACACCGACGCAGACTGCGAGCAGCACGGCGGATACTACGGCAATCAAAATGACGGAGCCCTTTTTATCTGCCAGGTGATCGCTGACAGGGAACCCGCAGAGATGCAGCACATGCAGGAACGGCCGGTACAGCAGCAGTGTGAGCGCGGCATTGATGCCCGCCTTCAGCAGATTGAACGGCAGGAACATCGTGCTCAGCAGCGGAACGATCTCCGCGCGGGAAATGCCCATGTAAAGCGGGGAAATCAGATAATTCCACAGCAGCATGCAGACGGTCATTGCAGCGACGGCGCAGACCAGTCCGAGAGCAGCGCCGAAAATATCGCGGCGCTTTTTGTAGATGAACGAAGCGGTGCAGGCGAATGCGGCACTTGCAACAATGTTCATGACCATGCCGATCAGGCCGGTCTGGCTGACGAACAGCTCCAGCACACCGGTGACAATGCAGCAGGCGAGTGCGGCAAGCGGGCCGTAGAGGAACCCGGCGAGCGTCAGGAAAATATCCTTCGGCTCATAGCTCAGGAAGCTGATGACAGGCACCTTGATAAACAGCATGGAAACATAGCCGACGGCGCTCAGCAGCGCAAGGACGGTCAGCTTTCGGACAGCGGATGCATTCTGTGTGCCGTTCATCGGCACAGCGGCAGCGGTTCTTTTCATGGGAATCTTTCCTTTCTGGCATGAAGATTGGCGGCTTCTTGCAGAAGAAAAAATCCGCCCGTGAAACAGTTGCGCTTCACGGGCGGATGATCGTATCAGCGGTAACACGGCAGCAGCCGCAGGCGGTGTACGGGATGTACACAGAAACACTGAACAATCTGTTTCTTCCATCCGGACTGTAACCGTCGGTACCGGAATTGCACCGGTTCAGCCGCCGTGAGGCGGTTCGCGGACTGTACCGCCGGTGAGGATTTTCACCTCGCCCTGAAACAAATGTAAGAGATGCGGTTCTGCTTATTCAGCATCTCCCGCATCGTCGGATGCGGCATCATCGGCAGCATCCTCTGCATCGGCAGAGAACTCTGTTTCGATGTTGTCGTAATTGAATTCGAGCAGCTCACCGCAGTGCGGGCAGACCATGCTGCCTTCTTCGAGCTGACGCTCGCTCAGGCTGACGGTTTCATCACAGCTCGGGCAGTTGACGACGTACTGAACCTCTTCAAATTCCTCTTCGTCGTCATCCTCATAGGCATAATCATCATAATCCGCGGGGAGCACGCGGCCGATTTCAAAATCCTCGTCCTCGTCATCCTCGTCGTCGTCATCATCGAAGTCATCGTCGTCATCGCAGTAAAGGTCGGTTTCGACCTCACCGAGATCCTTATCCAGCAGATCACAGAGCTCGGTGAGCTCATCGACCTGGGACTGCAAATCGTCGATGTAGACGCCCATTTCCTCCATGACCTCTGCCATTTGCAGGATAGCCTTGCCCTCCTTGGTGGAGCCGTCCAGCTCCATGCCGTCCAGAAGACCCTTCATATACGCGATTTTCTCAGTCAGCTTCATGATGATTATCCTTTCTCATAAAACTTTGTGTTCCGCGGACGGAGCACAGCGCGGAAAATTATGCGCGCTCCATGTACTCGCGGGTACGGGTATCAATGCGGATCTTGTCGCCCTCGTTGATGAACAGCGGGACGCGGATCTCAGCGCCGGTTTCGACGACAGCGGGCTTGGTTGCGTTGGTCGCGGTGTTGCCCTTGACGCCCGGCTCGGTCGAGGTGATCTCGAGCTCGACGAAGAACGGCGGCTCAATGCCGAAGACATTGCCCTTATAGGACAGAACCTTGACGATCTCCTCTTCCTTGACGAAGTCAAGTGCATTGCCGATGACGTCCTTGCTGATCGGGATCTGCTCGTAGGTTTCCATATCCATGAAGTAGTAGAGATCGCCGTCATTGTAGCTGTACTGCATATCCTTGCGCTCGACAAAAGCGGTCGGGAACTTGGCAGTCGGGTTGAAAGAGGTTTCGACCACAGCACCGGTAATGACATTCTTGTACTTGGTGCGGACGAACGCAGCGCCCTTACCCGGCTTGACGTGCTGGAACTCGATAACCTGAACGACCTGACCGTCCATCTCAAAGGTCATGCCGTTACGAAAATCACCTGCAGAAATCATGTGTTTACCTCCAAAGAAATGCATGAATTCGGATGATGCACGATCATCCCATATACCGATATTTTACACTATTTCTGAGCGTTTGGCAATAGCAAAAACGAAAAAATGAGGAGGTGCACAAAACAATTCACTTGCAGGAAATATTTTTCAGCGTATTGACGAAGCACACGCCTGCCGTTCCGGGGATCACGGTGCTCCTGCTGTCCGGATGCCTGCTTTCCGGCTGCGGTACCCCCGCGCCGCAGACACGGCAGGAGGCGGTTCCGGTGCGGGCGGTGCAGTCGCGCACGGAGCTGACGGACGCTGCTGCGGACATGCTGATGCAGACGGAGAGCGCGCTGACGGTTTCGGTACCGCCTGCGCTGTACGCCGCCGCCGCGGACTGCATTCCGGCGGCAAGGAACCGCTCCGTGCTCTGCGGGACGATGCTGGACACGCTTTCATGGGAGCGTCGCGGCCGGTATCTGACCGTGAATGCGGTTTATACGGAAGCTCCGGAAACTGTGCGGGAGAAGAAACACCGCCTCTCCGCATATGCATCGGAATGGGCAAAAACAGTCGCGGCGAATCCGCCGGCTGTGCGCGTACTGCTCGCGCATGAGCTGCTCTGTACAGGGTGTGCATACAGTGAAACCGCGCCGGACTGCGGCAACGCTTACGGCGCGCTGATCGGCTCTGCGGCGCGGTGTGCAGGCTATGCGGAGGGTTTTGCGCTTCTGACGGAGGCCGCAGAGGTGCCCGTGCGGATCATCACCGGTACGGTCAAAGACGGCGCACATGCGTGGAATCTGGTGCAGCTTGACGGTGCCTGGTATCATGCGGACTGCACCTGGGACAGCACCGCAGCAGACCGTCATGCGTATTTTCTGCAGGACGACCGCTTCATGATGCAGACGCATACATGGGACAGGGACGCATATCCGGCGGCGTCGGGCGGTGTTCTGCGCTGCGAAACGATTGTGCAGCAGATGCGGGATGCGGTCATTCCGTTTTCGGCTGATAAAACCGGCCGGAGAGCGTCTGTGTCCGGATCTCATTGATAAATGCGGCAGGATCGGTTTCCCGGATCACGGCCATGACCTTCTTGGATTCCGCTGCGGATACAACAGAGTAAACGACATTGCGTTCGCAGTGCCCGTAAGAGCCCTCGCCCTCCAGTACGGTCGCGCCGTGCTGGCTGATGCCGTAGATCGCATTGCAGACCGCTTCGGGCTTGGTTGTCACGATGAACAGCGTGCTCTGCTGATATTTGCGGTAAAGCAGGCGCTGCACGGCGGTGGCGGCATACTGGAAGATGATCGAATACAGCGCCTTGTCCCAGCCGAACAGGAATCCCGCCGCGAGCAGAATCAAGGTGTTGAACCCGAGAATCACGGAGAACGCATCGCTGCCGCGGCGCTGCGACAGAAAGATCCCGATGAAATCCGTGCCGCCGGAGGTCGCATCGGCGTTCAGGCAGAGCGATACCGCAAGCCCCTGAATGATCCCGCCGAACACGCTGATCAGCAAAATGTCCTCTGTGATGATGCGCGGCGGGAGCAGGTCGGTGAACAGACTGTTCAGCACGATCATCAGGCAGGAATACAGCGTGAATTTTATGCCGAGAAACCGGAATCCGATATACACCGGCACGGCGTTCAGCAGCAGATTGATCACACTGAACGGGACGTTCCGGTGCAGCGTATCCGCAAGCAGACGCTGAATCAGAATGGCCAGCCCCGCGACGCCGCCGGGATACAGCCCGCCGGTATCGACAAAGGAGATTTTGTTGAGCGCCATGACAAATGCGGCGGCTGTTACGGCAGCCACAGTCAGGAATGGTTTGCTTCGCTGCGTGTTCACGGGAATCCCTCCGTTTCTGATCCGGAAAAGCGTCTTTGCTTTCTGACTGTATTATAACGCATTATCCGGTAAAATGCAAGGCGGGCGCCGTACATTTTATGAAACCGGTGCTCTTTTTTTTCAGGTTCCGATTCGTTTCGCACGCGCTGTCTGCAAGGGAGAACAATTTTGCGGACAAATCGCCCTGAATTTCGCCTGATATCTGAATAATCCCTTGACATATGGTAAAAGATATGGTATAATATAAACGGCTGTAAGCCGAATAAATTTGTTTGAAAGGAAGTGCTTCATAATGGCAGAGAAAGCTGCTGAGAAAAAGGCACCCGCAAAGAAGACTGCTGAGAAGAAAGAAACCGCTGTGAAGAAGCCTGCTGCAAAGAAGGCAACGGCAGCGAAGAAGGCTGCTGAGAAGCCGGCACCGGAAGCCGTAAAGCCTGCTGAGCAGGCCGCTCCCGCTGCTGAGAAGAAGGCTCCGGCTGCAAAGAAAGCTGCTGAAAAGAAGGTCACTGAAAAGAAAGCAACTGTGAAGAAGGCAGATGCGAAGAAACCGGCTGCAAAGAAGGCTGCGAAGAAGACCGGAACCGCCATGAAGACGATTCTCCAGGTCGGCGGCGAAGCATATGATATCAGTGAACTTGCGGAAAAGGCACTGAAGAGCTACAAGTCCGTTCACAAAAGAAAGACTGTAACTGAGTTCGTTGCGTATGTGAAGCTGGAAGACATTGCAGCATATTTCACTGTCAACGGTGAGGGCGTCGATGAACTGACGCGCGCACTTGAAAAGGCTGAATAAGCATGATCACAAAAATCTCTCCGGTTTTGCCCGGAGAGATTTTTAGTTTCTTGAAAAAGATCCGCTTTCAGGGGACGCCCTATCCCGCAGGGCGCCCCATTTTGAATCCATCGGAGATACCGCTTTTTCTCACGCTTTGAACAGTGCGCGGATGAAATTGTAGAACAGCGGAATGCCGACCGAACCGTCATGCCCGCCGCCCGGCACGGAAATCCAGATATGATCGGTGTTGTTCCGTGTGAACAGATTGTGGTACTGCTCCGGGAAATCCCCGACCATGCCGTCTGCCGTGCCGCCTGCGATCATCAGCAGATAGGGCAGATTCGGCTCCGACATGCGGAACTGATCCTCGCGGATGCTGCCGACATGCTCCATGAAATTGTCGCGGGCAGGCACAACGCCCGGCGCCGGAGAGCTTGCCGCAATATAACCGAACAGATCCGGCCGCATGATGCCGATATAGAGCGATTCTCTGCCGCCCATGGAAAAGCCGCCGATCGCGGTGTTTTCGCGGCCGGTTTTGCAGGGATAGTTCGATTCGATATAGGGCATCAGGCTGTCGGTGAGGTCATCGAGGAAGGCGTCATAATACGGCACTTCCTGCGCATTGATGCCGTCGCAGTTGTCCTTGTTCGGATTTGTGTACATAAAGGTGAACACAATGATCATCGGTTCCGCTTCGCCCGCCTGAATCAGCCCGGCTGCGCTTTCGAGAATTTTGAAATCACCGAGCATGGAATATTCATTGCCCTGAATGCCGTGGTTGACGTAGAAGACCGGATATTTCTTGGACGCATCGTATCCGGGCGGAAGCCAGACATGTGCGCCCTTCTGTTTATTGGCTTTTTTGGAAAAATAGGTGATGTGTGAGAGCTCGCCGCCTTGTGCCGACAGGATATTCTGCGGCACCTGCGTGACATAGCTGCTGCGCACCTGTTCCATGTAGGCGGCAGGATCCGTGCTGCTGTGCGGCGGCTCTGCGGGCGGATTCAGAATCCGCATTTTGAGCAGCGAGAGGTCGGCTGCATCGAGCCGGCCGTTTCCGTCATAATCCGCGCCGTTCCGGTCGGGACTGCCGCTGCCTTTCAGCAGATAGTCCCGCAGACAGACCGCGTCGTTCCGGTCAATGCTGCCGTTTCCGTCCGCATCGCCCGTGCCCGCTTCATATGCAGAAGCAGGCAGTGCAGTCTGCACCGGACATGCTGTGCAGGCTGCGAGCAGCACTGCCGCAAGCAGTGCCGTCTTTTTGATACCCATCATGGTTACCCCCTGAACAAAAAATATAATATGATCCCCAAAACGGCTTTTCCTCCTGACCGCAGAAAAGCCGCCGTTTCTTAATATACCATATCTGCTTGCAAAAAGCAAGACGGATTTTTTCGTTTCTTGTGTGTGTTTGTAATGCATGAGATCATTTATATGGAACTGTTTTGAACTCGCAGTCCGTAAAAAGTACGCCGGGATTCGTTGTATCAATCTCAGTGTTCGTAAATGTACAACCGATAAACTCGACAGAATCAAAAATGCAGTCTTCAAAGCTGCAATCTTTAAATGCACAGTTCCTGAAAACCGTTCTGGAAAAGTGACCGTCTTCTTGCCCTTCTTGAGGCAAAGGATTAAAGTAGCATCTAGTGAATTCTGAGCTTTTTACCTCGCAGTCTTCCATTATGATACTAAAGAAACTTACTCTCACTGCCTCCATGGAAACGATAGCGCAGTGAATAAACTTCACCTCATCCCAATCGGCTTTCAGAATATAATTCTCGCTGAATTTGCAATTACGAAAGACGTTGCCGCAAAAATTGGTATCTGTCAGCTTGGTTGTGTGAAATGTGCAGGAATCAAATTGATTGTCCGCAAACCAGCTGAAGCTGAGGTAATATGAAGAGAAGTCCATATCATTGATGCTTTCGTCTTGTATCGAAAGTTTAAACATTTCTTCGTGACTTTCAATATTAGCACTGCGAGTATATTTCTCAAGCAAACGAATGAATTCTGACCGTTCCATAAATGACGCTCCTTTCTTATTTATATGGAACTGTTTTGAACTCGCAGTCCGTAAAATGAACGCCGGGATTCGTTGTATCAATCTCAGTGTTCGTAAACGTGCACCCGATAAATTCGACAGAATCAAAAACGCAGTCTGCAAAGTGACAAACCTCAAATTTGCAGTTTCTGAAAACCGTTTTTGAAAAGTGACCGTCTTCCTGCTCTTCTCGATGTACAGGCTCAAAAGAACAACTTGCGAATTCTGAGCTTTTTACCTCACAGTCTTCCATGATGATACTAAAGAAACATACTCTCACTGCCTCAAGGGAAACGATAGAGCAGTGAATGAACTTCACATAATTCCAATCGGCTTTCAGAATATAGTTTTCGCTGAATCTGCAATTACGAAAGACGCTGTAGTTAAAATTGGTATCTGTAAGTCTGGTCGTGTTGAATGTGCAGGAATCAAATTGATTGTCCATAAACCATGTTAAACCGAGATAATAGGACGAAAAATCCATATCGCTGATGGTTTCGCCTGTAACTGTAAGGTCGGACATTTTTTCATCTTGCGTATATTCCTCAAGCAGTTTGATCAATTCTGCTCTTTCCATAGCCTATCCTCTTTTCTTATGATATCATCAGGAATCGGAATCACACGTTTCTATGAAATCCCATTGCGATGAAAACAATGGATTTTCTTCCTTTTTCTGTATTTCGGGATTCAAAAGGGATCGCATCCCTTTTTCCCGACAGATTGAGCGCCGCAGAATCCGCGGCGCTCAGCTTATAAATTCGACAGAATCATAATGATGATGAGCGCCAGCGCAGCGATGATGCCCGTGTTGATGTATCCTGCCTTGCGGCATGGCTTTGCGATCTGCGGTCGGCGCTCGGCGTACATATGATACATTTTCCGGCCGTAGCCCGGAATCAGCAGGCTCTTGATCAGATCCCTGCGGGAGAGCTTTGCGGTGCGGTCGCGGACGGCCATCTGCGCGCGGCGGACGGCCATCGGGTTCAGTACGTAATTGCAGCGGACGCAGACGCTCGCGCCCGGATCGACCTCGCAGCCGCAGTTTGTGCAGTAGACCGTGCTGCCGGTATCAAAGTGATAGTTCTGCTTCCGGACACCCCAGCGTGCTTTCTCCTGCGGCGTTTCCAGATCGACGCCGGTCAGGTTCGTCAGGAATTTCCGGATGCGGACATGGTATCTGTTCTGGTAGCTTTCGCGTCTGGCGCGGACAAGCCGCTGCCCCTCCTGGAGCCGGATCGGGTTGACCACGTAATTGCAGTGGACGCAGACGCTTGCGTCCTTGTAAACCGGCTGCCCGCAGCAGCGGCAGAAGCAGCGCGCCGGGTCCCGCATGACCTCCTCAGAGAGCGCACGCAGCGCCTCCTCGCTTTCCTGCTTTGCCTGCTCGGGCGTTTTGGCCTGTGCCTGCGGCTGTGCAGCGAACAGCTCGTCATCGGTCGCAGTCTGAAATGCTACATCTATAATTCCATCTTGTTCAGCCTGTTTCATGTTGTATCCCTCCGTAGGTTGATCAGTCATTCTCAGAAAGGGGCGTTCCGGCTGCTTCGTAAAAAACCGGATCGGACTGCCGGAACAGTCTGCCGAGCTGCCGGATCTGTTCTTCCCGCGGCGTTTCATTCAGCGTATCCGGTGTCAGAACGGAAAACGGCGCCCAGTACACACCTGCGGTACGGATTCCGTCATCCGTTTGCTTCAGGATCAGGGCATAGGATGTTCCGCGGGCGACATCGCTGTCATACTGCGAAATGCGCGCCGCAAGGGAATCCGGTGTCGGCTCTGCACTGACCTGCACGATATAAGGACTGTCCGGGAGCGGCCTGCCCGCTTTCTGCATGTCGGCGAGCGCCTCGTCCGCGGCATGGAGCAGATTGCGCGCCTCAGACTGTCTGCTTTCCCGTTTGCTGCCTGCCGGATAGCCCATGCACATGGAAAGCAGCATAAATCCGCCCAGAATGACAGCCGGAATGATCCACAGAAGCAGCAGGATCCGGTTTTGGATTCGTTCCCTCGGCAGATGATCCGTGAGAGCGGCAGAAACTGCGGCAATCAGCGCCGCCGCAAAAAAGACCGGCGGCTCGCTGTTTGCATACCGCAGCCCGAAGAACAGCACGGCTGCGGTAAGCAGTGCAGTCAGTGTGAAATTCACCGGGAAAGTATATTTTCCGGTATTTGCATTCGGCATGTTATGTATCTCCCGTGTTCAGGCTGCTGTTTACTGATTTTTCCAGTATCCGATGACCTCGCTTGCATGAACGGGATTGCTTGCAAGCTGATTCTGCTCCGCGGTATCCGGCGGTGTCAGCTTCTCCGCCGTCAGCGGTTTCCGGCTGCAATAGGCTTCCGTGATCGTGCCGTTCCGGTCAATCACGACCGCATACCAGAGATTGGTTTTTTTCAGCTCGGGGCAGTATTGCTGCACGCCGTACTGCACGGTGAATTCCGAGGCGGGCGCCTTGGCTTCTGCGATGACCGTGCTCCACTTCGGCAGCTGATCCGCTGTATCCAGATCAATCTGATAGGACTGCGCCGCATTGAGGATGCTGTGTGCGGTCTGGTTCATGCTTGTGACGGTCGCCTGACCGCGCTTCTGCCACGAAACCGGGATGAACATGCACAGGAACAGAATCGGAATGAAAAAGATTGTGACGGCATGTGCCTTGCGCGTCAGGCCGGAAGCATACTGAACGGCGGCACAGGCGGCGGTGCCGGGCGTGTGCTTTGCGCAGGCTGCGCGGATCGCCGCAATCAGCAGAAAGACAGGGCAGAGCGGGAAGATGAATACACAGCCGGCCAGCATGGTCAGGCGCTCATTGCGCAGCTTTGTCTGCTCGGCATCGGCGTTCTGATCCGCCTGCATCTGCATCATGGTCGGCGGCTGCTGTCCCTGTGGCAGTTCCTTTTTGCAGGCGCTCTCAAATGCGGCCAGCAAAAGCCAGAACACCAGAATCGCGCCCATGAGCATCACCGAAACCGCGGATAACGCCGGGATTGCTTTGAAGTTCTGCATCAGCAGCCAGACGCCGACGGCAAGCGCCGTTGTCACGGCGAACCAGATTGCGGTGATGCAGAGGAATCTTTTCCGGATCTGCGGATATGTGTTTGAAAACGCAAGATGATCCGCAATCGGCAGCGATTTACTCAGCTTTTTGATCATTCCCATCGGCTTCTCCTTCTGCGTGCGGACTGCTGTCGGCTGCCGCGGCATCCGCAGCTTCGGCGGATGCTTCCGCGGGGGATTCCGCCGCAGCCTTCTCCTTTTCGTGCTTTGCGGCGGAATAATGAATTTCGTTGGTCATATAGCATTCGGTTTCGGGCGGGAGTCCCTTTTTGTGCAGCTGGCCGCTCAGGAAGTCGGAGAACAGCGTATAGACCGCCGCAAATAGCGGGACAAACGCTACCATGCCGCCGAATCCGAACATGCCGCCGCCGATCGTAATCGCAAAGAGGATCCAGAACATCGGCAGGCCGAGCGAATCTCCGAGAATCTTCGGGCCGAGGAAGTTGCCGTCAAACTGCTGGAGCACCAGAATAAAGATGACGAACGGGATGACCTTGCGCGGCTCCGAGAGCAGAATCAGCAGTGCGCTCGGCACGGCGCCGATGATCGGGCCGAAGAACGGGATGATGTTCGTGACGCCGATCAGAATGGAAATCAGCGTGATATAGGGCATTTTGAGGATCGTCATGCCGATGAAGCACAGCAGGCCGATCAGAATGGAATCCAGCGTCTTGCCGGAGAAGAAGTGCATGAAGGTGTAGCTCACATGCGAGCCGATGCGCAGGAAGCCGTGAACGCGCTCCTCCGGCAGCGTGGCATAGAGAATCTTCCGGGCCTGCGCAAGATAACGCTCCTTATTATAGAGCAGATAGACCGTGATGATGAGACCGAGCAGCACATTCGTGAACCATTTGAAGATGGAGACGGCGCCGCTCGTCACGATGCCGATGAGGTCGGCGCCGCCGCTGGCGATGCTGTCAAGCTTCGGCTCGAACTGATTCGCAAAATTATTGAGGGAGTTCTGCGCGTTGTCCCAGACCGAAACGAGCCATGAATACAGCTGCGGCTGATCGCCCTTCATCGAAGCGATGTGCGCGTTGATCCAGTCGCTCATGCTGGTGAGGTATTCCGGGAGGTTGACGAGCAGGTTTTTGATGCTGGAGATCAGCTCCGGCACGATGGACGCGACCAGGCCGACGATCGCAATGAGCAGCACCAGCATCGCTGCCGCGACAGAGAGCCCGCGTTTCAGCCGCGGATGCGGGGCTTTCCGGTCCGTCAGCCTGCCGATTTTTTGCTCCGCCCAGTTTTGCAGCGGACTGAGCAGATAGGCGGTGACCAGTCCGATCAGAACCGGCGCCAGAACGGTCAGCGTCTTGCGGAGAATCGCCATCAGTTCGCTGAACCGCCAGACCGCAATGCCGATCAGCAGACAGAGCGTAAACGTCCAGATCGCGACTCTTGCATGGCCGCGCTGGCGTTCGTCCAAACGTATTTTCATATCAGTCAGTGACTTCCTTTCCTGAATCAGGGGCTTGTAATGATCCACTATCTATTATACATGAAAATCACAAAAAAAGAAAGCCCTATTTTTGAATATTAAGAAAACTATCATGAAAATCCGGTCAAATTGCGGGAATATCCGGAAGGTCATTTGCGGAAATATGAAAAAAATCGAAAATTTTTGCGGAAGGACTTTTCAATTCCGCAGATTTGTGATATAATAAAGTCGTATTGTCGGAAGTATGTCCGGCGGCGGATGCGCGGTTTCGCGCTGCTGCGGACTTTCCGGATCCATGCTATGAGAAAGGAACGGAATCGGAGCATACGATGCAGAGCATGACCCAAATCAGACAGGCAGCACTGACGCGGTATCTGACCGCAAAGGGACTGAATCCGCCGCAGCAGGAAGCCGTGCGCACCGTGCTGGGGCCGGTCAGCGTGCTGGCGGGCGCGGGCAGCGGCAAGACCACTGCGATCGTCAGCCGCATTGCGTTCATGATGCGCTTCGGGGATGCCTATTACGGCGAGGTGCCGCCCTGCGCACCGGAGGATCTGCGGTTTCTGGAGCAGGTCGCGGACGGCTCCGCGGAGCCGGATGAGCAGCGCCTTGCAGAGCTGCTCGGGTTCGCGCCGGTGCCCGGATGGCGGATCCTTGCAATCACCTTTACCAACAAAGCGGCGGCAGAGCTGAAAGCACGCCTGGAAACGATGCTCGGCGAAACAGCCGGGGACGTCTGGGCGGCGACCTTCCACAGCGCCTGCGTCCGCATTCTCCGGCAGCATATCGACCGGCTCGGCTATTCGGGCGACTTCACGATCTATGATGCCGATGACAGCCAGCGCGTTGTGGCGGACTGCCTCAAGGATCCTGCACTCCAGGAGCACGGCAGAGGCTACGCAATGGAAAAAGCCTTCCCCCCGAAGGCCGTTGCCCATGAAATCAGCCGGGCAAAGGACAGGCTGCTCTCTCCGGAGGACATGCTGCGGGAGGCGGACGGCGATTTCCGGCGCGGCAAGATCGCACAGATCTACGCGGCCTATCAGCGCAGGCTGAAAGAATCCAACGCGGTCGATTTCGACGACATTATCGCGCTGACCGTGCAGCTCTTCCGGGAAAATCCGGATGTGCTGGAAAAATACCAGAACCGCTGCCGGTATCTGCTCGTGGACGAGTATCAGGACACGAACCCCGCGCAGTATGAGCTGATCCGGCTGCTTGCCGAAAAGCACCGCAATCTCTGCGTCGTCGGTGACGATGACCAGAGCATCTATAAATTCCGCGGCGCGACGATTGAGAATATCCTGTCGTTTGAGGAGCAGTTCCCGGACTGCAAGGTCATCCGGCTGGAGCAGAATTACCGTTCCACCAAGCAGATTCTGCGGGCGGCGAACTCCGTGATCCGGAACAATCTGGGGCGCAAGGACAAGACGCTCTGGACGGATCTTGCAGAGGGCGACAAGGTGAAATGGTACCGTGCCGCCGATCAGAACGACGAGGCGCGCTATGTGGCCGAAGCCGTGAAAAAGGGTGTTGAGGCCGGCGGAAAGTACGGCGATTACGCCGTGCTGTACCGCACGCACGCACTCTCCAACACGCTGGAGCGGTATCTGGCGCAGGAGAATATCCCGTACCGCATCTACGGCGGTCTGCGCTTCTTTGACCGCAAGGAAATCAAGGACATCATCGCATATATGTGCGTGGTTAATAATCCCTATGACATTCTGCGCTTCTCGCGGATCATCAATGAGCCGAAGCGCGGCATCGGCGCAACGACGCTCGCCAATATCCAGAAGATTTCGCTGGATCTCGGCATCTCACCCGCAGAGGTGCTGCGGACGGCGGATTCCTATCCGCTGCTTTCGCGCAGTGCCAATGCGCTGCGTACCGCAGGCGCGATGTTTGAGGAGCTTTCCGATGCAGCCGCCGAGCAGACACTCGATGACTTTTACGATACGCTGCTGGAAGTCACCGGCTATACGGACATGCTCCGGGCGCTCGGCGAAGAGGGCGAGGGACGCCTCGAGAACGTCCGCGAACTGAAAACCAGCATTCTCTCTTACATCAACACAGCCGAAAACGAGGGTGAGAAACCGACGCTGAACGGCTTCCTGGAGGAAATCTCCCTCTATACCGATCAGGACCGGGCGGATGAATCGCAGGACGCGATGACGCTCATGACCATCCACGCCGCAAAGGGGCTGGAATTTGAAAAGGTCTTTCTGGTCGGCATGGAGGAGGGTGTGTTCCCCGGACGCCGCAGCATGGACAGCCCCGAGGAGATCGAGGAGGAGCGGCGTTTGGCATATGTCGCAGTGACGCGCGCAAAAAAGCAGCTCTGCATCACGACAGCCTCTTACCGGATGCTGTTCGGCCAGACGGCCTCCAACAGCAGCTCGCGCTTTCTGCAGGAAATGGATTCCGATGCAGTGGAGCAGGTCAATCCTGTGATGCCCGCATCTGCCGCAGCCGGCTTTCACAGCAAAACGGCGCCTGCTGCTGATCTGTGGAAAAAGCCGCAGAGCAGACCTGCCGAACCGGCTGTCAGCTTTGCGCCCGGCGACCGCGTGAAGAGCTTTGTCCACGGCGAGGGGACGGTGCTCAGCGTTTCGCCCATGGGCGGCGATTCCCTGCTGGAAATCGCATTCGATCAGGCCGGTACGAAAAAAATCATGGCAAAATATGCCCGAATCCGAAAGGTGTCATCATGAGTACGAATACGAAAGCAAGAAAAAGACCCGCGGCGCGCCGCGGAAAACAGGCGGCGGCGCCTGCGGATCAGCTCCGCACGCTGGCTGCAAGTGCAAAGGAAGCCGTGCAGACGAAAAACGGCAGGTTCTTCCTGGGCGTGATCCAGTTCCTGGTTTCCCTGCTCTCCCTGCTGTATTTCAAGGGCGTTGTCCGTCTGGCATACAACAGCATGTTCTACCGGCTGGATATTCCGGAGGATCACCGCGGCTTTTACTGCTTCCTTGTCACGCTGGCGTGCATCTTCTTCGGCGCCGTGATGCTCTTCACGCGCAGGCAGATTGTGACGCGGCTTGTCATCATGTTCTCGATGCCGTTCTATCTGCCGATTATCCTGTTCAATTACCGCCACCTGGTTCTGCTGGTGCCGCTGCTGCTCATGGTGGTCATCACCTATCTGGCGAGCGGGACGAGCGAGGGCCCGAAAACGATCTTCGGCGCGGTGTTCATCATGATCTATATTCTCGGCGCATTCGTGTTCCTGACGGTGCAGAGCATTCTTCAGCCGGCAACCGAGGAAAAGGTCATCGAGCGCGGCGTCACCGAAAACGGCAGATACCGCTATTCCGTCGTGCAGGTGCTCGACCAGGGCGACGGCAACACCTATGTTTCCGTGGAGCCGAATACCGCGGATGTGACGTACAAATACTGCACATGGTTCGCAAAGGGCTATGCGCAGGAGGTCTATCATGAGCGTCCGCTTGATAAATTTGACGCAAAATGGAGCGTTCAGACCAGAGCTGAAATCACGAAGGAGCTGATCGCCAACAATCCGAACACGACGCTCACGCTGGACGCGGAGCAGATGAAGCTGCTTGGCCTGAACGTCGGCTATGCGGAGGATATCAAAGTCTGCTCGCTGTCGCGCAGCCAGCGGCATAAGCTGGGCTACGGCAGCGAAAAGGATCCGATCGACGAGCGCTTTGCAAAGTTCTTCCGCGTTTCGCTGGTCGATGAGGACTTCACGACCTCACTGGATTTTGACAAGATGGTGGAAATCGGTCTGGCACCGACCTGCGAGCTCAGACTCTCCCGCATGAGCGACGATAATCTGGCGGCGCTCGGCGTGCCGGAGCAGAATGAGGTGCTGACCGTCGGCGGCAAGCCCGTGTTCCGCGAGTATGTTGCCGTGCTGGAGCGCAAGTTTGATCCGGACAGACGCGAATTGACTGCGTTCCTGGACGGCAATGAGCTCCCGCCGGTTGATCCGGAGGGCTTTGACCTTGACGCAATCCGCCGCGAGCGCGAAGCAACGGCTGTCAGCTCCGAGGAGAAGAAAACCACGACGCGCACCACCACGACCACCGAGGCGGAGGAGGATCCGCTGGCCTGAGCCATGACGAACGGACTGATTTTCTCCCGCATCAGCGGGCGGAATCCAGCAGCGGATGCCGGGAACGGCTTCCGTATACATCAAATACATATACAAAGGGGATTTGAGCTATGAATTATTATCTTGGCGCTGACATCGGAACAAGCGGTACCAAAACGGTTCTGTTTGACTGCAAGGGCAATGTGATTGCTTCCGCGTCCGAGGAGTATCCGCTGTATCAGCCGCAGAACGGCTATGCAGAGCAGGATCCGCAGGACTGGGCGAATGCCGTGCTGCACACCATGGCAGCCGTGCTGGAAAAGAGCGGCGTGGATAAGAATGACGTCAAGGGCATCGGTCTGTCCGGCCAGATGCACGGCCTTGTCATGCTGGACAAGGACAACAAGGTCATCCGCAAGTCCATTATCTGGTGCGATCAGCGTACTGCAAAGGAGTGCGAAGAGATCACCGAAAAGGTCGGCGCAGAGCGTCTGATCGAGATTACCGCAAACCCGGCGCTGACCGGCTTCACGGCATCCAAAATTCTCTGGGTGCGGAACAATGAGCCGGAAAATTACGCAAAATGCGCACATATTCTGCTGCCGAAGGACTACATCCGCTTCATCCTGACCGGTGAATATGCGACCGAGGTTTCGGACGCATCCGGCATGCAGCTGCTCGATATTCCGAACCGCTGCTGGTCTGACGAGGTGCTGGAGAAGCTCGGCATTGACAAGAGCCTGCTGGCAAAGGTCTATGAATCGCCGGAGATCACCGGCAAGCTGACCGCTGAGGCTGCAAAGCTGACCGGTCTTGCAGAGGGCACGCCGGTTGTCGGCGGTGCCGGCGACAATGCTGCTGCCGCCATCGGCACGGGCGTTGCCGAGGACGGCAAGGCGTTCACCACCATCGGTACGAGCGGCGTTGTTTTTGCGCACAGCTCCGAGATTTCCATTGATCCGAAGGGCAGAGTGCATACCTTCTGCTGCGCGGTTCCGGGCGCATGGCATGTTATGGGTGTCACGCAGGGCGCAGGCCTCTCCCTCAAGTGGTTCCGCGATAACTTCTGCGATGCCGAAAAGCAGACTGCAAAGGGCATGGGCGTGGATGAATACTACCTCATGGACAAGGAAGCGGAGCAATCTCCGATCGGCTCCAACCGTCTGCTGTATCTGCCGTATCTGATGGGCGAGCGCACCCCGCATCTCGATGCGAATGCACGCGGCGTGTTCTTTGGCCTTTCTGCGATGCATCAGAAGCGCGATATGCTCCGCGCGGTCATGGAGGGCGTCACCTACTCGCTCCGCGACTGTGTTGAGGTGTTCCGCGAAATGAATATCACCGTTGACGACATGATGGCCTGCGGCGGCGGCGGATCTTCCCCGCTGTGGCGTCAGATGCTTGCTGACCTGTTCAACTGCCCGATCCAGACGACCAAGTCCAAGGAGGGCCCGGCACTCGGCGTTGCGATTCTCGCAATGGTCGGCACCGGCGAGTACGCATCCGTTCCGGAGGCGTGCAGAGCAATCATCGGCACGGACAAGACCTGCGCACCGGACGCAGAGGCGGTTCCGGTTTATGAAAGCTACTATCAGCTCTACCGCAAAATCTATCCGCAGCTGAAGGCACAGTTTGCCGAGCTGGCTGCTTTATGAGTCAAACCGTGAATAACACGGAGGTGATGCGCCGGTCATCGAAAAAGATACCGGCGCTCATCATCCATGCTGTGATATTTTATGCGTTCTGGGCGTGCTGGGCACTCGTAATCCGTCCGCCGATCAAGGCGGCGATGAACGGCTCGCTGCTGTTTGAGCTGTTCGGTTCCGCCGTCAAGACGCTGGTCTGGGTTGTCCCGGCAGTGTTGCTGGTCAAGCACTTTGAGCCGGAATGCGCTGTCGGCCTGAAACAGATGTTCACGCAGAAGGTGCCGCTGAAAGCGGTGCTGATCTGGTCGTTGATTTTTGCCGCGCTGTCCGGAGGGACTTTGTGCACCGGCATTCTGCACGGCACGCTGCATATCAATCCGGAATTTTCGCTGACCAACAACCAATGGCTGCTGTTTGTCGGCATTACCGAGGAAATGGTTTTCCGCGGCTGGATGCTGAACGCGACAGCGAAAAACGAAAAGGACTGGAAGATGCTGCTGCTGAATGCAGTCATGTTTGTGTGCATTCACTTTCCGGGCTGGATTCAGAAGGGCATGTTCGTGTCCGCAATGACGAGCTTTGGCTTCCTCAGTGTCATGCTGTTCAGCGTGCTGGCAGGCTACTGCTTCTTAAAGCATAAGAACCTGCTGCTGCCGGTCTGGCTGCATATGCTCTATGACTTTATGCTGGAATTCTTTGCGGCTTAACATCATTCACATAGGGAGAACGGCATCATGGAACAGACCCCGAAATACAAAATCTTCAACCGGGATATGGTGAAGTATCTTGCGATCTTTTTCATGTTCTGGGGACATATGTTTTCATGGGTGACGCTTATGCGGAACCCCGATGCCGCATAAGCCGATCCGCTCATGCCGCTCTGGATGCGGATGGTGACGCATTTTTCGATCATCTGTCCGCCGGTCATGTTCTTCATGATCGCAGACGGATACAAATACACCCGTGACCGGAAGAAATATGCGATTCGGCTCGGGATTTTTGCACTGATTACCCAGCCCTTTGACTGGTTGATCTTTCAGCCGATTCACGGCTGGTGGACAACAAATGTGATTTTCACGCTGTTGTTCGGTCTGCTGGCAATTATGGCATGGGAGAGCAGATTCAAGCTCTGGCAGCGGGTGCTGCTGGTGCTGGGCTGTGTCGGGTTGTCGGTGCTGATTTTCTCCGAATGGCTGATTTTCGGCGTGCTGCTGATTCTGTTTCTGCATATGTTCCGCGAGCAGCCGAAGAAACGGCTGACGGCCTATCTGATCATCACTGTGATCTGGCTTGCAATGGGCTTCATCGGCGCGGAGATCAATGCGGGCTTCTGGATGGACAAGGTGCTGAATCTTGCGATGATGCTGGCAGCATACGCCTGCATGACCGTATTCTATAACGGCAGAAGGGGAAAGTATCCCATATTTGCAAAGTGGTTTTTCTATGTGTTCTATCCGCTGCATTATCTGCTCATTTTTATCATTGAGCGGGTGACGCGGTAAAAAACGGGATTCCGAAGGGACAAGCCCTTTGGGCGAAGCACGGGCGTGCAGCCCGTTCTCAATCATCGCAAAGCAATACATCTAACGGAGGCAAGCAAATGCGTGAAGCAACTGTTACCCGCAATACAAGGGAAACGCAGATCACTGTCAGCGTGAAGCTGGACGGCAAAGGCGAGAGCGACATCTCGACCGGCATCGGCTTCTTTGACCACATGCTCACGGCGCTGTCACGGCACAGCGGTATCAGCATGCAGATTCATGCAGACGGCGATCTGCATGTGGACGGACATCATACCGTGGAGGATACCGGCATTGTGCTCGGGCAGGCGCTCAATCAGGCGCTCGGCGACAAATCCGGCATTGCCCGTTACGGCAGTGCGTATATTCCCATGGACGAAGCACTGTCTTTCTGCGCGCTCGATCTCTCCAACCGGCCGTATGTCGTATTCCGCGGCAGCTTCACGAACCAGATGATCGGGCAGTATGACGCCTGCCTGACAGAAGAATTTTTCCGCGCGCTCGCTGTGAATGCGGGGATTACGCTGCACCTTGACATGTGCTACGGCAGCAACGATCACCACAAATGCGAGGCGCTGTTCAAGGCATTCGCACATGCACTGAAAGCGGCCGTCCGCCTGAATGAGGACGGCACGGTGCTTTCCACGAAAGGGGTGCTGGCATGATCGCAGTCATTGATTACGGTGCAGGCAATCTGTTCTCGGTCTGCAATGCGCTGACCTATCTGAATATCGCGCATACCGTCACGAAGGACGCAAAGGAGCTTGACCGTGCGGATGCGATCATCCTGCCGGGCGTCGGCGCGTTTCCGGCAGCAATGGAATCGCTGCGTGCGACGGGGCTTGTGGATACCGTCAAGGCAAACGCAAAGAAAAAGCCGCTGCTCGGCATCTGCCTCGGCATGCAGATGCTGTTTGACCGTTCCGACGAGAACGGCGACTGCGACGGCCTCGGGCTGATTGCGGGCGAGGTACACCGCATCCCCTCCAAAAATGTGATTATTCCGCATATGGGCTGGAACGAGCTGGCCATTACCCAGGACAGCCCGCTGCTGAAAAATATTGAAACACCTGTATATACGTACTTTGTGCATTCGTATCAGGCGTTCTGCGATGACAAAAACATCATCGCGTACTGTGACTATGACGGGAAAATTCCTGCGCTGGTCACGGACGGCAAATTTGTATTCGGTTCGCAGTATCACCCGGAGAAATCCGGCGAAAAGGGCTTGCAGATGCTGCGGAATTTTGAGGAGTTGGCAAAATGATCATCTTTCCGGCAATCGACATCATCGGCGGACAGTGCGTCCGGCTTGTGAGAGGCGATTATACGACAGCCTCCAAGGTCGCGGAGGATCCGCTGGAAACCGCAAGGCAGTTTGAGGCGGCCGGTGCGGAATGGATCCACATGGTCGATCTGGACGGCGCAAAGGCCGGATATCCGGTCAACACGGAGATTTACAAAAGCATCGCGCAGAACACGAACCTCAAGGTTGAGGTCGGCGGCGGCATCCGCACGCTGGATACCATTCAGGCGTATCTGGATCTCGGGATTGCGCGCGTGATTCTCGGCTCGGTTGCGCTGAAAAATCCGCAGCTCGTCGCTGACGCGGTCGCGCGGTTCGGCGCGGAGAAAATCGTTGTCGGGATTGACGCGAAAAACGAAATGGTTGCGACGGAAGGCTGGCTGGAAACCAGCGAAGTGCATTATATTGACCTGGCGAAAAAGATGATCGAAGCCGGTGTCAGAACCTTTATCTTTACCGATATTTCCAAGGACGGCACGCTCTCCGGCGTCAATGCGGATCAGCTCCGCAGGCTGGCGGAGGCGACGGCTGGTCAGTGCAATATTGTCGCAAGCGGCGGCGTTCATACGATTGAGGATATCCGCATCTGCCGCGACCTCGGGCTTTACGGCACCATCGCGGGCAAGTCGCTCTATCAGGGAACGCTTGACCTCAGTGAGGCGATCAGAGAGGCGGATACGCTGCAAATCCGTCCCATGTGCATTGATGATTACGATGCGCTCTATGCGCTGTGGGTTGCATGTCAGAACGGACTGAACAATCTGGACGACTCCCGCGAGGGCATCGAAAAATATCTGAAGCGCAATCCGGCAACGTCCTTTGTGGCGGTTGAAAACGGCGTACTTGCGGGCGCAATCCTCTGCGGACACGACGGCCGCCGCGGGTATATCCAGCACATGTCCGTATCTCCGCTCTACCGGAGAAAGGGCATTGCGCACAAGCTGGTTGCGCGTGCGCTCGAAGCGCTGAAAGCAGAGGGCATCCACAAGGCCGCACTGGTCGCGTTCAGCAAGAATGCGGTTGGCAATGCGTTCTGGGAGGCGGAGGGCTTCTCGCTGCGGGATGACCTCAACTACCGGAATCTGGCGCTTGCAGACATGACGCGGCTTGATCCGGATTACTGCTAAAGGAGAGCAATATGCTTGCAAAAAGAATTGTTCCGTGCCTGGATGTGCGGCACGGCAAGGTTGTCAAGGGCGTGAACTTTGAGGGCGTGAAGGACGTCGGCGATCCGGTCGCGTGTGCGGCGGAATACAACCGGCAGGGCGCTGACGAGATCGTGTTTTATGATATTGTTGCGTCCCATGAGGGGCGCGGCACGTTCCTGGACGTTGTCCGCGAAACGGCAAAGCAGGTGTTCGTCCCGCTGACGGTCGGCGGCGGCATCTCCACGGTCGAGGATATGCGTCAGTCGCTGCGTGCAGGCGCGGATAAAATCAGCATCAATTCCGCTGCGGTCAAGAATCCGCAGCTGATTTCCGACGGCGCGGAGATCTTCGGCTCGCAGTGCATCGTGGTCGGCATCGACGCCAAGCGCGACGGCAAAGGCGGCTTTACGGTCTATGCGAACGGCGGCCGCATTGATATGCATGTCGATCTGCTGAAATGGGTTGAGGAGATCGAACAGCGCGGGGCAGGGGAAATCTGCCTGAATTCGATTGACACCGACGGCGTGCGCGGCGGCTTTGACCTCGAAATGCTCAAGGCGGTGTGCGCGCGCGTGCGCATCCCGGTGATTGCGTCCGGTGGCGCGGGCAAGCTGAGCGACTTTGCAACGGTCTTTCAGGAAACCGATGCGACTGCGGCGCTTGCGGCCTCGCTGTTCCACTTCGGGGAGCTGACGATTCCGCAGGTCAAGGCGGACTGCCGCAGCAAGGGCATCCCGATGCGGTGATGAAGCACCTCAGAAAGCTGTTCGGCGGCATCAGCATGCGCTGGCCGCGCGTCATCCTGTTTGCGGTGATTTCTGCGGTCTGGTCGGCGGTGCTTCTGCTGCTTCCGGTTGATTTGGACGTGGCGGGCATGGGTTCCACCTTTCCGTGGTGGATTCTGTTTGCGCTCATCATCATCTCAAACTGTGAAAAGCCGCTGGAAGCCGCCTGCAAGACCTTTGTATTTTTTCTCGTCAGTCAGCCGCTGATTTATCTGTTTCAGGTTCCGTTCAGCGAAATGGGCTGGGATCTGTTCCGGTATTATCCGCCGTGGTTCATCATGACGCTGCTGACATTTCCGGGCGCATGGATCGGCTGGCATGTCCGGAACAAGGGCATTCTGTCCGGCGTGATTCTGTCCCCGATGATCTATATGTGCGCAGAGTGCGGCAAGGGGTATCTGGAAGCCGGATGCAGCGCGTTTCCCCGGGATTTGCTCTCGCTGGCATCGGGCATCTTCTGCATTGCGGAATGCGCGGTGCTGCTGATATTTCTGCTGTCAAAGCCGAAACAGCGGATTGCTGCGGTGCTCTGTGCGGCACTGCTGATGCTCGGGACGGCGTGGTTTTATTCGGCGGTGCCGGAATGTTCTACTGTGTATCAGCTGCCGGATGATATCCGGAAAGAAGATATCGCGGAAATCAAAGTTGCGGATCCGTCGCTGTTCCGCGTATCGCCGGAAGCAGAATCGCTTTGCGGTGATGATGCGGACCGTTATCTGCTCATTGATGCGATGAAATCGGAATGCAGCTCGGAATTTACGCTGTACGGCAAGGACGGTCAGGTGCTCCTGACCTGCACGGTCGTCAGTGAACGCAGACCGGACAGCAATCCGGAAAACAAGCGCGGTTATTATCAGACCGTTGAAGTCACGGAGAAGGAATCCTGAATATGCATTTTCAACATCATGCTGCCTATTGGCACTGGCTGCATCTTCCGCTGGAGGATGTGCGATATACGGCGCGGGGTATACCCGCTGCTTCATGATAAAACGGAAATTACGTCCGCTGAGCGGACAGATGATAAAGGAGAATGAAAAATGACCTTATACGAAGAACTCAAGCGCAGAGGTCTGATTGCCCAGACTACCGATGAGGCGGAGATTGCCGAGCTCATCAACAACGGCAAGGCGACCTTCTACATCGGCTTTGACCCGACTGCGGATTCCCTGCACGTCGGCCACTTCATGGCACTCTGCCTGATGAAAAGAATGCAGATGGCAGGCAACAAGCCGATAGCACTGGTCGGCGGCGGCACCGGCATGATCGGCGACCCCTCCGGCAAATCCGATATGCGCAAGATGCTGACGCCGGAAACCATTCAGCATAACTGCGAATGCTTCAAAAAGCAGATGAGCCGCTTCATCGACTTTTCCGACGGCAAGGCGCTCATGGTCAACAACGGCGACTGGCTGCTCAGCCTCAATTATATTGATGTGCTCCGCGAGGTCGGCGCATGCTTCTCGGTCAACAAGATGCTCTCGTTCGAGTGCTACAAGCAGCGCTGGGAGCGCGGCCTGACCTTCCTGGAATTCAACTACATGATCATGCAGAGCTACGATTTCTACAAGCTCTTTCAGGATTACGGCTGCAACATGCAGCTCGGCGGCGATGACCAGGGGGCGAATATGCTCGGCGGTACGGGGCTGATCCGGAAGAAGCTCGGCAAGGATGCCTACGCAATGACC
>JAEEGL011849271.1_pt1 | contig 41808 bp, 27 predicted proteins | sample 9134231 | NCBI WGS metagenome assembly JAEEGL01 (sample SAMN16246548, study PRJNA631951) | gut metagenome | biome: gut microbiome; feature: rumen; material: fiber-attached | host: Bos | place: Iran: Karaj | collected 2018-10
CTGAGCATTACCATGTTGCACGTAAGGATCAGGAGATGCTCCAGAGATATAAGGAAATCCAGGACATCATCGCTATTCTCGGTATGGAAGAACTCTCAGAATAAGACAGGATCATGGTATAACGTGCCCGTAAGGTTCAGAGATACCTCTCGCAGCCGTTCTTCGTAACTGCTGATTCCACAGGTTTTGCACCCAGATATGTTCCTGTAGAAGAGACTGTAAAGGCTTTCGGTGAATTGATCTCAGGTTCATTGGATCACATCCCTGAGCAGTGCTTCTTCATGAAGGGCGGCCTGGATGACATCATCAACGCATATAAGGAAATCAATCCTTAATCTATTTCTATGGCAGATAACGTTAGTCACAAGATAAACCTGCTGATCATTACACCTTACGAGAGTTTTTTCGAAGGTATGGTAAACAGCGTCAGTATTCCTACTGTTGACGGTGAGTTCGGCTTCATGGCCGGACATTCTCCTTTCGTTGCTGCCATAGAACCGGGTATATGCACCATCAGGATCAATCAGGAGATCAAACACTGCATGCTCTCTGAAGGTTACTGTGAAGTAAGCGGAATGCTCGCCCTCATCGTTTGTAATTCTGCTGAGTGGCCTGAAGATTTAAGGATCAGACGCATGGTCGAGTCTTATAAGGCTGCAATAGAAGAATTAAAGACACATAAGAACGAAGCAGGACAGCAGGTTTTCCCTGAAGACAGTATTGCAAAGGGTAAGCGGGCTCTTGCCAGAATGCGTTTTATTGAAAAGTACGGTTCAGATCAGCAGAAGGAGAGAATCGCATCTCTTAAGAAGAGTGAGTTCCCGAACGGAGTATTGCCGAGACTGCAGTGATAAGTGATCACGCATCCTTTAAACCCGTTGTTTATGTCAGATTTCCGTGGATTAATTAACAAATCCAGTAAACAAACCTAATTCTGTTAAAACCCTGTTTATAAAGTAATTGTATAATGAACCTAAAGTTTACTTAGGAGAATATCAGTATGCAAAAACGTAAAGGTATTTCCATTTTAGGCTACGGCTGCATGAGATTCGTAACAAAGAACGGCAGGATCGATTTTGACAAGGCCGAGAAAGAGTTTATGCGTGCATACGAACTCGGTGTAAATTACTTTGATACGGCATATATCTATCCCGGAAATGAAGAGATAGTCGGCCGTATCATCGAGAAAAACAACTTAAGAGAAAAGATCAATCTTGCGACAAAACTTCCTCAGTATCTTGTTAAGAGCAGAGCAAGTCTTGATAGATATTTTGACGAAGAGCTAAAGCGTCTCAGAACAGATTACATCGACTACTATCTGATGCATCACATGACCGACCACACACAGTGGGAAAATCTCGAGGTTCTCGGTATCAGGGAGTGGCTCGCCGAGAAGAAAGCAGAAGGCAAGATCCGTCATGTAGGTTTCTCTTTCCACGGAACAACAGAAGAGTTCATAAAGATCCTGAACAGTTACGACTGGGAGATGTGCCTTGTCCAGTATAACTATGTGGATGAGCATACCCAGGCAGGTAAGGCAGGCGTTCATGCTGCAGCGGAAAAGGGAATACCTGTAATGATAATGGAACCGTTAAGAGGCGGTAAACTCGTTGATCTTCTTCCTGAAAAAGCAAAGAAAAAGATCGCTGACGATCCGCACGGATGGTCTCCTGCGGAATGGGCATTCAGATGGCTCTGGAACCAGGAGGATGTCACATGTGTTCTGTCAGGCATGAACTCTATCGAGATGATAGAAGAGAACTGCCGGATCGCAAGTGAAGCGCAGGCCGGCGCATTTACGGATGAAGAATTACAGTTCCTTGCAGGCATTAAGCAGATAATCATTGATACGACCAAAGTCAACTGCTCAGGCTGCAGATACTGTATGCCTTGTCCCAAGGGTGTTAATATCCCTGGTATCTTCTCATGCTATAACCACATGTATTCAGAGAGCAAGAGTTCAGGGCGTCTCGAATACTTCCAGACTATTGCATTAAGAACTGAACCATGTGAAGCTAATCTCTGCGTTAAGTGCGGAAAGTGCGAACAGCATTGTCCGCAGAACATTCCTATCAGAGAAAAACTTGTCGAAGCTGATAAAGCTCTTAATCCTCCGTTTATCAAGCTCTACAATAAGGCTGCTAAAAGTGTAATGGTAGGCAGGAAGAGGAAGAAGAAAGAGCAGTAATTCTGCGGTGCTATCTTAACTGCAGGTTATCACCCGTAAACCTGAATTCGATTTCTCCGAATGTTATCTTTTGACCTGATTTGATCTCGTATCTTCTGCCGTTTTCAACAGGTGAATCTTCTATGTAAGTCTTTCCGCTTCCTTTGGAAGGTTCAAGATAGAATGATGAATTATCTTTCTTTATTACTGCATGAAGAGGTGATATCTCCGGAACATCCAGGACGATATCCGACAGAAAACAATCCGAACCGATATATGTTTCATCCAGATATACAGAATAATGCGGTTCTATACCCTTAACGTCTGACAGTAAGGAGAGTTTTCCTGATATAAGCGGTGCGAAAGAATAGGCTGGCTGTTCCTTGTTCTGTTCGGTGGGAATTGCTGTCTGCACTTCGTTATCTGAGAACAGAATAGAACTTCTTTGTCTTGATATGATCTGATCATTATCTTTTTTGACCTTCTCTTCATTTTTCTTTTTGCTGATGAATAAACCTGCCAGAATAAACGCAGACAGAAGAAACAACAGAATGCATGAAAGATACATATTGTTGATAAGAAGAACCGTTGACATAAATGCTGACAATAAGGCCAGAATGAGATCCTTTTCAGACTTTGTCAGCCTCTTCTTTTTTGGTGGAGTATCAGTATTCTCTGCATCAGTTTCCCTGATGGAATTCTTACTTACGGTATCTTCGTAAGTTCCTCCGCTGATGATGCCTGCTATCTTAAGAAACATTTCCTCATTGTTTTCTTTCACGCTGTGTACCAATGCATTTTTCTCATCATCTGTAATGATGTTTCTGAAGAAATCACAGCTTAAAAGTTTCTCGAGTCTTGAGGGACCGAGAGAGGACAGACATAAGTCATCAGGGCTGCTCTTTACAGGCAGACAGCACAGTTTAAGTGATATTCCTTCCGGATCGGTAAAGACCATATCAGGATCTATTACGATTGCAGAAGGTGATATCAGATTATCCATTAGTTTTACGAACGAGTAAAAAAGGTCCCCTGCAGATCTTCGCCTCTGGTTCAGTAGTTTTTCATTCTTTTTGCGTGACGATAACTTCTTCTGAGACGAAAATACGGAAAACTCCGAATCAGTTATCTGCATATATCCAGAGAATTCAAAACAGCACATTACACCTGAACCGAAATATTCGCTAATGGGGGTGAGATAGAAGTCTGATTTGTTGCCGGCAATTACCTCTTCGGCATAACTGCATAATATATCCGGACTGTCAAACTTCTCATAAGCGTAGTATCCGAAGGGTCCCTTTTTTATTTGCATCGTTATGGTCCTTGATAAATTAGATTCAAAAGTCTGTGTTTAATTGTTAAATGATCAGAAGGAGTCAGAGATCTTACTATCGTCAAAACAAAAATCCATTACCTTCTGGCCGTATTCTGTAAGTCCTGTCCTGAAGAGCAGGGCTAATGCTACGAGCACCGCGATGATAATTACTATCTCAACGGTTCCCATGCCTTTTTTGTTCAGCCGTTTCTTTGTTTTTCTCATAGTTTTTCCTCCTTATATGCCGAGAGAGATAATTGCGGGTGTCATTGCGACCATCAGTACGCTGATAAAATCAAGCGTCATAGGGATGATCATTCCGAGTGCTTCGCGTTCCTGTCTTTTGCGCGAAGCATTTCTGCACAAACCCCAGCAGGACTGCGCCTGCAGGTTGAGCATATTCAGCACTTCAGATGTTCCGAGTCTTCCGTATCTGGCAATCAGAAGAAGAGCCGCCTGTGCTTCAGGTATCTGTATTCTTAATGAGAATTTCTCAACAGCGTCAGAAGCTGAAATTCCGCTGAGTATCATTGCTCTTAAGTTCTTTATCTCGAGTGAAAGACTCTTGTTCTCACCGAATGCTTTTGAACAGATCGATATTGCCTTCGGAAGCTGCATTCCGGATTCAAGAAGTGTTGATATAAGACATAGGAACAACGGGATATCACTCATAAGATCTTCTCTTTTGCGTTCGACGTCAGATCTGATCTCGCAGCTGCCGAGTGCTATCATTGCAAGAGTAAAGAAGACTGCATATATTGGATTTTTACCGAGCGAGATAAGTATTGCAGCTGACAGAATAAGTGATGCTGTTCCCATAAGGAGCTGCTTACGCAGATATTGCTCATAGGACAGATCAGGGTTAACTGACAGCTCATTAAACAACTCATGTCTGGCTGTGATGAAACTGGCAGGAAATAACTTTTTTGCCAGTTTAGTCAGTGGTGCGGAAGGGAGTTTGCTGCCTGACGGCACTGATACTGCAAGCTCTGATCGGTATGCTTTTCTGTCCTTTTCGTGAGACATGAACTTAAGGAGCATGGCGCATGCAACCGTACAGATACCGAATGCTGCAGCGAGTATCGCTGCGCCTGTCCTTGTGTTCCTTGCCATATCCAGATATTCGCTGCTCATATAGTTGAGTGCAAAGGTGACACCGAAAGGCATTGCACACAAAATGGCAGCTTCGGCGTTTTTGCCTGCGTTGGATGCTGCGATCTCTCCCTGAACCGCATTGAGCTCAGACAGCATCTGACACGAACTTCTTAAGATAGACAGGCTGTTATTGCCGATCTCTCCTGATATGGCAAGAGCGTGGAACACCGGAACAGTTTCAGGGAAATTGATCTGCTGAGCAAATATATTAAGTGATTCTTCTAAACTGACATGAAGTTTTAAATTGTTCTCCAGATTGATCAGAGGCTTTAACAGCATAGAGCGTTTGCCGAATGTCTTCTCAATAACAGGTCTTATCAGTAGCAGCGATTTTTCAATGGAATAGCCGCTGGATACACTGGTGCAAAGGACCTGAAGAAGCACCAGGAGCTGTGTTCTCATATGGCGGTAATTGTTGGAGTAGATCTTCTTCATGGCTTCTTTCCACGGAAAGATACTGAGGATTATCGCGAGTATCATTCTTATCAGTTCAGAACTGATAAATAGGCCTGATGCAAAGTAAACTGCCATAACGAAGAACGGATACACCCAGACTGTTTTTAAGAGAAAGATATTGAAGGAGTTGATCTTCTTATGCACGGTATTCCATTGCTTTCCTGATGTCTTCATCGCTTGCGATACGCTCAAGGCCTTCTCCTCCTTTGTTTTTGTATAGTGTCTTTAGTCTGTATTCGTGATCTTCAGGAGGCATTACCTCACAGATCTCATCAATATATCTTTTGCCTTCACGGCTCCTCATTATGTGAAGGACTATGTTTATTCCCATTGAAACCTGAGAAAGGATCGCATCGTAGGGAAGACTGGAACCGGACATTATCATTGCAGTCAGACGTTCCATCATCTCAAGGCAGGAATTACTGTGGCCCGTCGACATTGAACCGGGGTGTCCGCTGGTGAGGCACGATAACAGATCAGCGCTCTCTTTTCCTCTTACTTCTCCTACGATGATGCGGTCCGGTCTCATGCGGAGAGAGGCTCTGATCATCATTCCGATATTGACTTCTCCTGTTCCGTCAGGACCCGGAAGACGGGCCTCCATCCGCACCAGATTATCTATACCTTTCAGGTTAAGCTCAGCCGAATCCTCGATCGTTACAATGCGTTCATTGCGGGGAATGAATCCGCTTAAGCAATTTAAAAATGTTGTCTTTCCCGAGCCTGTTCCGCCGCACAAAAAGATGGTTCTCTTGTTCTTTACGCACTCGGCCAGAAACCTTGCTGCTTCTTCACTTATGAAGTTCTGTCTGATAAGCGTGACTATGTCATGAGTTATGCCCGTGAATTTTCTTATTGTGACTGTTGTCTCCCTGGAAATAGGAGGCAGCACGGCATTGGCTCTTGAACCGTCAGGAAGTCTTAAGTCGGCAATGGGATTTGCTTCATTAAGAGGTCTGTTCTGGTTGGCAAAGAAACAGGAGATACATGTCTTTAGCGATTCCTCGTCTTTGAATGCGAGATCTGATCTGTACAGCTTGCCGCCACGTTCATAGAAGATCTTGTAAGGTCCGTTAACCATGATCTCAGTTACAGAGGGATCTTCCATAAGAGGTTCGATCACATCAAGACGCCGTAATGAATTGAATACTGCCTGCGCCATCTCGCGTTTCTGTTCAAGATTCATCTTGTACGAAGCATTCCCGGATATGACATCAGATATGATCTCCCTGAGTTTCTCGTCTGACGGATCAGTCTCTCCGGAAATCGTATTAAGAACGCAGTATGTGATCTGTTCCTTGATGTCTTCTGTTCTTGTGGATGCAGATGTCATACGACTAATCTCCTGTCACCGGAATTGTATGCAGTTCTCATATCGTCAGAGTAGTGGACGGAGATCCTTTCACGGCCTAGTTTTTGTGTAAGCATGGCGATCAGATCTTGTGCACCCATGTCTTCGCCTTCACTGTCAGAAGGTAAGAGGATGGAGACTCTGTCGCATCTGCTGAGCAGTTCAGGGAGGTCTTTTGTCCTGAACCCCTCTATTACTGCGATGACATTTACCAGTCTCACATAGGAATGAGCGAGGTTGGCCGCATGATTCATAAGTGAAATGGAACGTTCCACACCGGCATCGTATACATCATCGAAATTAGTAGTGCTGCCGGGAGTTAAGCATCCTGAATCATCCATGTTGCAGTACTTAAGAATATCTTCAGGCAGAAATTTTTTTGACCTGCAGGCTTCGAGTAACTGAGTCATGTTACATCCTGCAGATTGTCTCCACAGAGCTCTCAATTTGCTCGTGAAATCAAGACGCACATTGAAATCGGCTCCGGAGAGGTCAGTAGAAAGATCGCTGATAAAACGGTCCCTAACGTCTGTATAGACAAACGGAAGGACAGCGTATAGACAGCCGGATTCGGGTCTTGTTAATACGATCGGGTCTTCTTCAGACCTGATCATGGATATCAGTCTGGCACAGTCTATAATACCGCTGTCCTCCGTGAGCCTGATGGGTGAGGGGGATTCATGAGCGATGTTATTTATGTTTATGTCTGCAGGATTATAAAGAATACGCGTATAAGTGCTGAATCGGTCTTCGTAATCCTGCAAGTCGATATAAGGATCAACGATATATGCATCCGGGAAGAAACAGATAAGTCTCTTCTTCAACATCGAGTATACGTATTTGTTTTTCTCGTAGATCTTGATTGTGAATGCCATAACCGGGTCCTCCTTTGTTCGGGTCTGTTCTTAAGTCGGATTGTAAGGCCCGTAAGGGGTGGTTTAAAGCGACAAAAACTGACAAAAGCAGACATGAAAAAGGCTCGAAAACCCTGTCCCGGCAGAGGTAATAATAAAATTAATATTATTAACAAAATCGTTCAGACTGGATGAATTTTCGATTTCTCAAAAAAATGGTACAAATGGGTGATTTTTTCCTTGAAGTCACTTTTATAAGATATACATGTATGAGTATGGGAGGGGTCTCATGACGTCATATCTAGGGGAAAACTCGCATACATGGGAAACAAGATCTTTATGGTGAAGGAGAGATGTGCGGATGAGTAAATCCATGTTAAAAAGTAAACTTATCAAGTTTACGGGCCTGATCCTTACTGTCTTTATGATGGTGGGATTCCTGCCTGTCAGTCATGCTGTAATGGCTGCAAAGCAACAGCGTACGCTGCAGCATATGGAGTGTACAGCCAATGGTTTTTATAAAAGGGCAGACGGTTATTACTATCTGAATGATCTGCATGCTGAATATATGTGGTCTAACGGGTTACAGCCCGGAAGACTGGGTATCGGTTCGTCTGAGGCCTTTACGGACGAAGCATGTACACGAAAAGTTAATGCGCCTTTGGGCTATAATTCTGATTATTATGTCATCGTGTATCTTTATTGCAGTAAGAATGAATACACCAGATTTTTTGCATACAGCAGCTTTAAATTAGATGTTGAAGGATTTACGGCTGAGTATGTTGATTATGAGGAAAAAACAGATTCGAGCGGTTATCAGGAGTTTTGGATCAAATGCAAAGTCCGCAGGACCGAATCTACATATGCCCATACACCGAGTAAGGTAACTGTTGAGACTACAGAGTTTAAGTGCGACAGGAATAATCAGACAACAAGATTTAACTTTAAATCTTCTGTTATTTGGCAGGGCGGCGAGACGTTCACTAACTACAAGATTTCTTTGAGTAATATCTATGTGGATCCTGAATGTACCATCCCTTATTTTGATTATGATGATCTTGATCCGGACGGAGTTTACTATGTAAAACTAACCATGTGCAATGCTACTCCGAATGATTACAGGATTAAATTGTTCGGTGATGATATGGATTTCCGATTTATATGCGGAAACCGCCCGGTTACAGCCGTACGAGGATTGTTCTGTGTTGATGAGGCGCAGAGAGAATCTGTCACTTTTACTTATAGGATCGGCTATCCCACTGATTATGTTTTTGCGGGAATTGATATTTCAGCCGACAGCCTCAAATCGTACAAGTCTGATGATATTCTTTATCTCGAAAATCCTGAATATACTGCTAAATGGACTGGTAATACCCCGAGCAGGGTTTATTATGATAATACAGTGTATGCGGATAAAGAGTGTACGGAAAGAGCAACCGATAAGTATGCACCGCTAGGAACTAATTTTTATGTGAAAGCTTCTGTTTCTATCCCCAGAGGAAACAATCTGAAGGCAGATAGGTTGAACAACGGCAATTGCGTAGTGCATATTGAGGATTATGCTTCAGGCATCAAGAGCTACAGCATTTCGACTTCAGACAGATCAGAAGTAATAACTGTCGTAATTGAAATAACAAAGATAGCACATGTTTATTTCAATTCTAACGGACATGGTGAAGGAAGCAGCGTGTCCCTGTATGAACCCGGATATGTCAGTGAGCCTGCCGCTCCGACAGCGGACGGATATGTATTCTGCGGTTGGTTTAAAGACAAGGCATGCACAGTTCCTTTTGATTTTGACAGCGAGAGACTTAATTATTCAATTGTCCTTTATGCCAAGTGGATCGAGACGCCTGCATTTACAAAGCAGCCTCAGGATGGCACGGCTGATAAGGCAGACGGAAATTATTATGTTGATTGGGAAACCAATTTTGATGCTGAGTACTATGAAGTATTAAAAGTTGACGGTGCTTATGAGTATCCCATCAAATTCACTGACGAAGTTGATCTCGATGGCGGTAAGACAGGTTTTGCCAATATCGGAATGTTTAACCAGGACTATGAAGGCACATATATCATCAGAGGATACTACAGTGATCATGAAGGCGAGCAGTATGTTGACAGCCAGCCGTTTACGGTCCTTAATCCTGTTGAGCATACCGTGTATTTCAGAATCAACTACGGTAACTATCCCAACTCGAGCATCACTACAGCTTCTGTAGTACATGGTAAGACAGTTACGCGTCCTTCCGATCCGAAGCCTTCAGATCCCAAGGTCAATGTTCCTCAGAACTATGTTTTCGACGGTTGGTATGCAGATCCTGAGTGTACTAAGAGTTTTGATTTCAGCACACCCATAACAGAATCTGTTGTTGTCTATGCAAAGTGGGTTGAATGCGCGAAAGTAACGTTCAACTGTTCCAATGCGGCAGGAAGCAATTTCCCCGTGCCTGATCCGCAGATGGTTGTTATCGGCGGTCATGCAACAAATCCCTGGCCGAACGGATTTGTTACACCTGATTCCAAATACAGTTTCTTAGGCTGGTATTCAGATAAGGAATTTACTGACAGATTCTATTTTTCCGATCCTGTCAGAGGTGATATTACTGTCTATGGTAAGTTTGAGTATATCGGAACCTATAAAGTTACAGTAAAAGCAAACGGATATGGTTATGATAAGAACTATGAAGTAACAATTGGTCAGAGGTTCAAAAAGCCTGCTGATCCGAGTGACAGCCGTTATACGCATCTCGGCTATTTTACGGATGCTGCTTGTACTCAGGCATATGATTTTACTCAGCTTGTTTATGGAGATCTGACACTTTACAACAAATGGGTATCGAACCCTGCCGTAGTATTCGATATGAATGACGGATCAGGAGAAACAGACACAAGATTCTTCCGTTACGATTCCGCCCCCAAGGATTCGATAACATTCCCTCAGCCTGAAAAAAACGGCCGCACACTTGCCGGATGGTATGAAGATGCTGAATGTACTGTTGAATTTACAGGTGATGAAGCATTAACAGAGAATATAACCGTTTATGCAAAGTGGGATTGGGAATACTATACAATTACCTTTGATTCACAGGGTGGCAGCGAGGTTCCGTCTCAGACAGTCAGATATGATGATCGTATTACCGAACCCGAAAACCCTGTGCGTGAGGGATACAGATTCACAGGTTGGTATTCAGACTCCGCGTGTACGGTAAGGGAATATTTCAGCAGTGGTGTAGGAAGAGATATCTATTTATATGCTGGCTGGGACCCGATCATGTACAGTGTCGTTCTGGTAAATGACGGCAATGGTTCGGCAACACTGTCTTCAACCGAAGCAGGTGTTGGTACTGATATTAAGGTTATGGTTAATTCCGGTGAGGTTGAGAAAGTCATTCTCGTAACAGAGACTAACGGAGCCGGGACAGAAACTGACATCACAGAGGATATGTGCTTTACGATGCCTGCAAAGGATGTAATCGTAAAAGTTATCTATACCGAGAAAGTTTACAGCGTTCGTGTTGACGTTGAAGGTGAAGGCGGCAGAGCGGCTTCGCATTATGAGGGCCCGACAGGAACGGTGATCACATTGGATTACATCGTTGAGGAAGGTTATGAACTCAAGGAATGGAAAGTGATCGAAGGCGATGTAACCATCGAGAACAATAAGTTCACGCTCGGAACAGCTGATGTAAAGATCGTTGCTGTTTTCGGTCCTGTTGCAACAGGACACTGGATGAAGAATAAGACCGGATGGTGGTATGAGAATCCCGACGGTTCTTATCCTGTATCGAAGTGGCAGCTGATCGACGGCAAATGGTATTACTTCAACGATTCAGGTTATATGGTAACCAAATGGAACCTTATCAATGGCAAATGGTATTACATGGGTAATGACGGTGCCATGAGAACAGGTTTCTGTAAGGTCGGAAGTAAGGTCTATTACTTTGATGATGACGGTGCTATGCGTACCGGATGGCTGCAGTTCGAAGATGAATGGTTCTACTTTGACAATGATGGTGTCATGAAGACCGGTTGGGTAGAAGTAAAAGATAAGTGGTACTACATGGATGAGCACGGCGTTATGTGCACCGGTTTCAGATGGATCGGTTCGTATCAGTACTACTTTAACGAAGACGGTGTAATGCAGACCGGATGGTTCGAATTTGAGGAATACTGGTTCTTCTTCGATGAAGACGGCAGAGGCGTTACTGGCTGGCAGAGAATTGGTTTTAATCAGTATTACTTCAAGGCCGGCGGACAGATGGCTGCCAGTGAGTACATCGACGGATACTGGCTCGGTGCCAACGGCGCATGGACATACAAATACAGAGCTTCCTGGCACCATAGCTTCAAAGGCTGGTGGTATGGAGATGAGACCGGCTGGTATGCAAGAAATGAGATCCTGACGATCGACGGAGTTGAATACGCATTCGACAATAACGGTTATTGCCTTAACCCGTAATATACAGGAGATAGGAAGATGAAACGATTAGCATGTAAGTTAACTGCAGGAATGCTCTCGGCAGGAATGGCAATGTCACTGATTCCGTGTGTTGCAGGAAACGTAACTGTCATGGCAGATACAGGAAAGAATCAGGAGAATACCTGTCTTGGAACCTCAGAGATTGCAAAGCCTGTAAAGCCAAAGAATAAGGATGAAGTCTGGACGGGCAGTTATGTTTTCTTCGGCAATGACGAAGGAGAAGCGATAAGATTCAGAGTGCTGGATCCTGATACGACAAAGTACGGCGGAAATACGATGCTGCTCGACAGTGATGAGTGCCTGTATACCACGAGATACAACGATATAAAATCAGGCAACTGGGAGAACAGCGAGTTAAGATATTATCTGAATAACGGTTTCCGTGATGATTACCTTACAGGGAGAGAGGCAAGAGCCCTGGCCATAAGCGTGCTGGACGGCGGCACTGTATATCCGTATGATTCTTTCGAGCGTTATATGTATGGAAAAACAGTAGGTCTTACCGGTGATTATGTTTTTGTCCTTGATGTGGATGAGATCCTGAATGAGAATTACGGATATGCATCTGATACCGGCGCAGTACAGCTGGGCGAATGGTCTGATAATGATTATGAGGATACAACGGTTGAGAATCACGCTAAGTTCCTGGGTGATGATTATGCCTACTATTGGCTTCGTTCTTCTTTTAACGCAGATAACGAAAAGGCCGGTGTCGTTTGTTATGACGGCGGCCTGGGAGTCGGTCTTGCAACTAACGGTGAAGACTATTCAGTAGCTCCTGCACTGAATATCAGCAAAGACATGGTAATGTTCTCGACACTGGTTTTCGGGGATATGAATAAACCTGACGCAGGTTATAAGCTTACATTGTTTGATAAAGATCTTAAGGTCAAAACATCTGATAATGAGAAGGTTGTTTGCATAGGAGATAAAGTAACAGTTCCATATGCCATATATGGAGGAAATGCTGTTCTTATCAACAGAGTATCCGTGCTCATTCTTGATAAAAAATATCAGGAGGATGCGGACATCCTGTACTACGGTGAATTGGACGGATATTTTGAGATTACAACGGCAACTGATTCATCCGATTATATGAATCACGGTACATTCACACTGCCTTCGGGTCTTGATCTGAACGGATGGGGAAAAGACTACTACGTTTATATACTTCCTGAAGAAGTTAACGGAACATACTATTCTGATTATGCAGGAACTCCCGTTATGGTGGATGCACCTGATTCATCCCAGATCAGTGGCTGGATCAAATCCGGATATGACTGGTATTACTATGTTGACGGCGCGAAAACCACAGGCTGGAAGAACATAGAAGGAAAGTGGTATCTCTTTGCAAGTAGTGGTGTCATGACCAGGAACTGGCAGTTCTACGACACTTCCTGGTATTACCTCGGAAATGACGGCGCAATGAGAACCAGATGGCAGAAGATAAACGGTGAGTGGTACTACTTAGGCGGTGACGGCGCAATGCGTACCGGCTGGCAGTATATAAACGGCGAATACTATTTCCTGAAGTATTCCAGTGGTGCCATGGCTGCGAATGAATACTGGGAAGGTTACTGGCTCAGCAGTGACGGTGTCTGGAGATATAAGTACAGGGCTACATGGAGAAAGGATTCGCATGGATGGTGGTATGGTGATGACTCCGGCTGGTATGCTAAAAACGAGACGCTGAAGATCAACGGAAAGAGTTATTCATTTGACAGTGAAGGATATTGGATCGAATAACTGATAGAGCGACACCATATTCTCATAATAACAGCAGAAGGGCTGCTTCACTTAATGTGGAGCAGCCCTGTCATATTTTCAGGCAACGGAGTGATTGACAAAGCGGTAATGTATAAGTACAATCTTGTCGTTACAATTTAAGATTCATTGCTTATCAAGAGAGGCTAGAGGGACCGGCCCGTTACAATAGCCCGGCAACCGCGGAGAGCAGCGGTGCCAATTCCGGCAGGGAAACCTGAAAGATGAGGATCGTTTATATCAAGCGTTTACCTTCTCCTTTCGGGGGAAGGTTTTTTCATTGTAAGGCAATGAGTAGAAAGGAAAGATTATGAGAAACAAAAAAGGAAACTGGCTGTTCACTTCCGAATCAGTTACTGAGGGACATCCCGACAAGATCTGCGACCAGATCTCTGATGCCGTACTCGATGCTATCTTAGAGCAGGACAGCAAGGCACGTGTTGCATGCGAGACATGCACGACAACGGGAATGGTGCTTGTCATGGGTGAGATCACCACATCCGCTTATGTTGACATCCCTTCTATCGTAAGAAACAAGATCAAAGAGATCGGCTACAACTCCAGCGATATGGGTTTTGACAGCAATTCATGTGCTGTGCTCACATCCATCGATGAGCAGTCTCCTGATATTGCCATGGGCGTTAACGAGTCTTATGAGGCACGTCACGGCGGAGAGAAGGAACTCGACACAGGTGCAGGCGACCAGGGCATGATGTTCGGTTATGCGAACGATGACACACCTGAGCTGATGCCTATGCCTATCGCGCTCGCTCACAGACTTACAAGACGCCTTACAGAGGTTCGTAAGAACGGTGCAGATTTCTTAAGACCTGACGGTAAGTCACAGGTTACGGTTGAATACGATGACGATAAGGTTAAGAGGATCGATGCTGTCGTTATCTCTACACAGCACAGCGCTGATGTCACACTCGAGTACCTTGAGGATTACATCAAGGAGAATGTTATCAAGCCTGTAATCCCTGCAGAACTTATTGATGAGAATACCAAGATCTATATCAACCCTACAGGCAGATTCGTTGTAGGCGGTCCCCAGGGTGACTCCGGTCTTACGGGAAGAAAGATCATCGTTGATACATACGGCGGATTTGCACGTCACGGCGGCGGATGCTTCTCAGGTAAGGATCCGACGAAGGTTGACCGTTCAGCATGCTACATGATGCGTTATGTTGCAAAGAACATCGTTGCAGCAGGACTTGCATCAGAGTGTGAAGTGCAGGTTGCTTACGCAATCGGTGTTGCAAAGCCCGTATCCGTAATGGTAGATACATTCGGCACAGGCAAGATCAGTGATGAGCAGCTCACAGAGATCGTTAACAAGGTTTTCGACTTAAGACCTGCAGCAATCATCAGAGATCTCGATCTCAGAAGACCTATCTATTCTCAGACAGCTAGTTACGGTCACTTCGGCAGAACAGATGTCGAGCTCCCCTGGGAGAAGACAGACAAGGTTGAAGACCTTAAGAAATTCGCTGGAATCTGATTAGCGGACAATAAAAGTCTCACAGGCCCGGTTAAAGTCTCAACTTTAGCCGGGCTTATTGTTTTAAAGTTAGTTGTTTGTTAGAGTTTTCGAAAAGACTTCGAAAGAAAAAGGTTATGGCCAAGGAATCCGAGGAGAAGAAAAAGCTGACCCTGACGGTATCTGATATCGGCAGTGAGATCACTGATGAGAAGGTTACCTGCGTCAAGGTATTCTGCCCGAGAAGAGAGAATAATTTCGTCTCTTTTCTTTGCGACGGCAGGTTTACCGTTGCAGGGAAATCCAAGGTCGATATCGTTGAGGGCGGAACATATATTATTTCGGGCAAAGTAACCGAATGGAACAACAGACCGCAGATATCGTTAAAGAAGATACGTGTTGATGAGGGTGCCGGTGATGCACCCCTGATCGCAGCTTTCCTTGCGGATAACATCAGCGGACTCGGCAAGGCGACGTCGGAAGCACTGGCGGAGAGATTCGGACACGAAGTGCTGAAGGTCTTAACGGAGACGCCTGAACTTGCCGCTAACGATATTAAGGGTTTATCCGTAGCCAGGGCCATGGAGATCTGTGATTCCATAGTCGAGAACATGGAGTTCTTCGAGCAGGGGTTAGAGGCAAAGCTGATGGGATTTTCACAGGCTCAGATTAAGAGACTTAAGAACCTCGGAAGACTTAACTGCGAAGATATTAGAAAGACTCCGTTCAGTCTCATGGGACACGGCGTTGCCGGATTTGAACTTTTAGACAGGATCGCTCTGGGAGAAGGCGTTGAGGCCGTGGCGCCTGAGAGGATAGCGGCAGCTCTTTATCAGGCATGCATGTATCTTCATGAAGATACAAAATCGACTGTCCTTAAGCCTCAGGATGTCAGACGCAGAGCGCTGGAATATGTTAATGTTCACGATGCAAAACTTACATCTGATCAGTTCTCGGCAGTGTTCAGAGAAGGCGCGATGAAGGCGATCGAAGAGAAGAAAATTGCTGTCTATAAATTCTCGGAGGGTAAGTGTGCAGCATGTGATCCCGAAGATGCGGAAGCGCATTTTGCATCAATGAGTTATTTCTCATCGGAACTCGCGATCGAGCGCAGGATCAATGAGATGCTCAAGACAAAGACTGATCCTCCGGCAAGAGATGAGAGCGACAGGATCCTTAATGAAGTAGCATCAGACATGGGTATCATTCCTGACAGGTCCCAGCTGGACGCTCTGTATCTTTGTATGTACAGTCCGATAAGCATAATCACGGGCGGACCGGGTACCGGTAAGACCACGATAATGGGTATTCTCGGCGAATACTTCAGGAGAAATAAGATCAGCTGTATATTTGCTGCACCCACGGGAAGAGCTGCTAAAAAACTGTCGGAGGCCAGCGGATTCGAAGCATCTACTATCCACAGACTCTTAGGCGTTAAGAGAACGATCGCATCTGATGACGATGAGATGCTGCCTGACGACCGTGCAGGCCAGTATAACAGTCTTCTGTTTGTTCACGGTAAGGATAATCCTCTGCAGACACGTGTTATCGTTATCGATGAGATGTCGATGGTTGATACGATGCTCTTCAGGCACCTTCTCGATGCAACTGCAAAAGGCACATCTGTAATCCTTGTCGGTGATCCTGACCAGCTCCCTTCGGTCGGCTGCGGCGACATATTAAGAGATCTCATATCCTGTAATTCCATCCCGAAGGTAAGACTTGATGCTCTTCACAGACAGGCGGATGACGGAACGATCGCATCCAATGCAGGATTGATCCTGGAAGGCAAAGAGCCCAGGAGCATCGGTTATGACTTTGAGGTCATAAGCTGCAAGAGCGAAGAGGAAGCACAGGAAACTATAACGAGGATCTATACCGAACACAGGGACGAGGATATCATCTGCCTTACGCCGACCAAGAATGAGAATGTCGGTCTGGGAACCGTACAGCTCAACAAACTCATCCAGTCCATTGAGGCAAAGGATGACATTAAAGTGCTTAAGAAGGGTCAGAGTCTGACTCTTCATATCGGCGACAGGGTAATGCAGAATAAGAACGACTATTCGACCGAATGGATCGATCCTTTGACAGGTGAAGTCCTGCAGGGAATATTTAACGGTGAACTCGGTGTTGTAAGCGATATAGATCCTCTGAAGAATACTGTCAGCATTACTTTTGATGAAGGCAAGACGGCACAGTATAAGGGTAAGCTCCTGGATAATATCGAACTCGCATATGCCGTAACCGTCCATAAATCACAGGGCTGTGAATTCGACCGTGTAATTATCGCATTGGGAAAGATGAATGCTCTCCTGTATAAGCGCAGCCTCCTTTATACGGCCGTTACAAGAGGCAGGATGAACGTTACCATAATTGAAGTCGAAGGGACTCTCAAAAAGTTCTTAATCGGTCCCAAAGACGATCTTAGAGATACGTGCTTAAGAGATCTTCTTAAGACCGTTGATTTCAGACGGAATAAGTAATGGGGGCATCTTACGGCACTATAAGTACGGGTATTTCATCACAGATAAGAGAAGCATTGAGGGAGGCAGTGGATCTTATCCTTCCTTACAAGTGCGATATATGCGGCAATGTTTCTGATGCGGAAGAACGTTTTGAAGGATATAAAGATATCTATTGGAAGATTTACGGTGATGAGCCTGAACTCCATGTCTGCGGCAAATGTCTGTCTGCCTTAAACAGTCTCGAAAACGACAGCCGCTGGCTGTTATGTCTGTCGAATCCGGTTGAGGGTGATCCGTATCCGGGACTGCCTCTTTATCTGCAGTTTCCGTATAAGGGAATAGTAGAAAGTGCCGTTCCGAGAATTAAGTTCGGCAGGAGGATAGAACTGGCCAGATTTTTCGGCTGCCTGTTAGGGTCGAGCCTTCTTGCGGAAGGCGTAACGGCAGACCTTGTAGTTCCCGTTCCGCTGTCAGATGAAAGATACAGGGAAAGAGGTTTTAATCAGGCAGGGGAGATGGCATATCCGATAGCTGCTATGAATAGAATTCCGTTTGCGGATAATTGCCTTGTGCGTACAAGAGATACCATGAGACAGGCAAAGATAAAAGATTCAGGGGAGAGATCCCAAAACGTTGCAGGCGCTTTTCAGGTTAACTGTGAGTGGGACGTGACAGGACTCAGTGTGTTGCTGATAGATGATGTTGCAACTTCCGGTTCAACGCTTCATGAAGCTGCAATGGCATTGTATGCTTCAGGCGCTGGAAAGGTCCTGTGCGCTGCGTTTGCGGGGAATCGAAGCATCAGGAATGCTGAGCCGTTCTGACACTGATTTGCATATTGCACAAAATCGCAGAGCATTGTCTTGTAATTCAGACTAACGGATTATCCGCGTATGGTTTGTATAATTGAATTGGGATAATAAGAATATTTTGGGGGACTTATCTATGAAAAAAGTAAGACCTTTTGCCATGACCATGGTCATGGTTATGCTGTTGACGATTCTTTCATCGTGCTCGTCTGTCACTAAAGCTGACAACGTTGTCAAAGAAGATGATCCCTGGTTTGAATCCACAAGATTTGAGATCACACCGGAAGTCGGAAAAAACGACCAGATGGGACAGTGCAGTATTTGTGCAAGTGATGACAGGATCTTTTCTGTCTATTGTTATTCGGGTGACCTGTGGGCCAGCTCGAGAACGATGATGGATATATTCGATCTTGAAGGTAACCTGATCGGCCGTCAGGAAATTACATGCCCGGAAATTCCGGGGTTCCATATAATGAATGTTTATTCGCTGGTTGCCACTCCTGACGGAAAAAAGCTGAAAGCCGGTGTCTGGTATAACGCTGAGGGAGAGATGGGAATTGTTTTTGTAGATGTTGATACTGACAGCGGAAAAGTATCAGACATGAAAGACATAATCAGTAAAGAAGTTGAAGAAATCGTAGGCCATGACGGCGGTATCTGGAACATAATCACCATAGATGATTATGAGGTCGTGGAGTTATCTTCCGGGAGAGCCATGGAATCTGCTTTCCAATTGCTTTTATACAAAAACGGTGAGTTTGCAACTGCATTTGATATGTCTTCTTTAAACGTAAGTTATCTGTTTGACGGATTATCGATTGATAAGTCGAAAAACTCCCTGTATGCCGTCGGGTTTGAAAACTCTGTACTGATCTCCATGGAATTTGATATGAACAGCGGTGCGCTTAAGAATAAGTCTGATACGGCATCCTCAGGAGGAGAGGAGATCAACTTTGCAGAATACACGGCGACAGACCGTGGCGAGATGTGCAAGATCGATTCTCTCGGAAATATCATCAGGATCAATAATCAGACAATGACACCTGAAACGGTAATCGACACTAACTGGTACACTCCATACTTTTATCCCTTGAAAGCGGAGAAATATACAGTTGAATCAAGAATCCTGAGCTGTACCGATGACAGAACCATTATCTGGGATTATGAGTCGATAGCATATGGATCCAATGGCAACACCAATTATGAGTATGTCAGGGTCTTAACTAAGGCTGATAAGAATCCGCATGCCGGCAAGAAGATCATCGAACTTGCATTCCTGCCGAATTCAGGTGTGTCAGAGTATCTTGCCAATGCCATATATGAATTCAACAGAACAGACAATGAATATCTCATCAGAGTATGGGATAAGTATAAATCGGGTTTTGTTGTGGGAAGAGCCGTTGTAAACGCCGATGAGAATGAGCAGCAGGTATATAAGATGATCCAGGATCTTAAGGGACCTGAGGCGCCTGACATTGCTGTAGGCATACAGAAGAATTATGCGATGCGTGATGATGTTTTTATGGACCTGACAGGGTTCCTTGATCCCGAAGTTCTTGAAAAGCAGTACAGTAACATAATCGAGGCGGGAAGGATTAACGGCAAGCTGTATTTCCTGCCTGTAACACTGGAGATAGAAGGTCTTGTTACAAAGACTGAACTGTTGAAGGATGGTGCTGTCGGACTGACCTTTGAAGAATATGAAGAACTGGTAAATGACTCTATGAGCGGTTTCTCACCCTATGACTATCCAATGTCTGAATACTATAACAAGCGCACATTTGTCCTGTCATGTATAGATACAAAGAGCGCAATAGAGGGGGAGACGATCGATTTCGGAACAGCTCAGTTCAGGACAGCCGTTGAATATGCCAATGATAATTTTGCATATGACGATGAGAACAGCAGGATTTATGAATATGAGGAAGACTGCAGAAGAAACCGCGGCGAGTGCTATTATGCTCAGATCGGTGATTATCTGGATTATGTGCATGCCTGCTACAATTCCCAGGACAGCTACAGCATTATCGGAACACCTTCCGTAGATGCCTCGGGTCCGAGATTCAAAGCACTTGAGACCATATCAGTATCGGCAACGACCGACATGAAGGACGGCTGCAGGAAATTCTTTAATTATCTTTTCTCAGGGAGTGCATACGATTCAGACGAATGTGCATTCAGGCAGATCGTAACTAACAGGGAAATGATGAAGAAGAATACCGAAGTATTGGCAGGGTACAGTAATGCGGATTACGATCATTACAGGGCAAATGTTGACAGCGGAGTTTTCAGGCCGGCTTTCTCAGTGGAAAGGGTTTACGGGGACAAGCATGCAACTGAAGAGATGCGTGAAAAATTCTTAAACAGCCTTTCTACGATCTCCACATACTATTACGAGGACTACACGATCGTGAGATTCACGATGGAAGAACTCGCACCCTATTATGCGGGAGACCGTTCGCTTGATGAGGCCATCGGTGTCCTGAATTCCAGAGTAACCAAATATGTTAAAGAGATGTAATGGCTCAAATTACTTGTTCTGGTCCGGTTTGTATAATGAATTTGAAGTATCAATTGAGGATATTATTATGAAAAAGGTCAAGCCTATAGCTGTAACTATGGTTATTATCATGCTTATAACTATGTTTAGTTCATGTTCTTCGGTAATGAAGAACACGAATGTAGTTAAAGAAGATGATCCATGGTATGAGACGACCGGAATAAAAATGAAAAGGAATCTGAAGCCTACGGATGAAGTTGCTGATACTGTTGTTTGCACTTGCGAAGACAGATTCTTTTATGCATATTGCTATAGCGGCAGCAACTGGGCGACCAGTACGACTAAGCTTGATTCATACGATTATGAGGGTAATCTGCTAAGCAGTCTGACAATCTCTTGTCCGTCATTGGACGGGTTCCGTATCGGACGTGTCTATTCACTTAGTGCTTCTCCGGATGGAAAGACTATTGATGCGATCATTTACTTTGGCTCTGCGAATTTGCGTGCAAATGCATTTGCAACTATAGATACTGATACAGGAATAGTGTCGGACATTAAGGATATTTATCAAGGCGAAGCCGGTAGGTTAAAAGATCCGGATGCTGTCACAAGTACTGTTACAGGTATAGGTGAATATGCTGTCGCCGTAACCTGCAGCAATCTGGATGGACAATATGGTTACCAGATGTTTTTGTATAAAGATACTGAGTTTGTTGCTGAACTTGATCTGTCAGCAATAAGTCTCAGACGTATGGAGGATGGTTTCTCAATTGATCCGTCTTCGGGTTCTTTGTATGCAGTAGGATATGAAGATGCTGATCTCATCACAATGGAATTCGATCTTGGTAACGGGCAGCTTAAGAACAAGACGTCTTTTCAACAGACAGAAGGGAATGAGATCAACTTCGGTGAATACATGGCAACTGATAAAGGTGATATGTGCAAGATCGATTCGTTCGGCAACATCATGAAGATCGATGTTAACACGATGACTGAACAGACCGTGATCGAGACTAACTGGTATACACCGGTATTCTGTCCTGTTGATACTTATGTGCACTCTTCCGGTTCACAGATCATCAGTTGTTCAGAAGAAAGAACGGTAATAATGGATTCCGAGGAAAAAGTTTATACCTATCTTGACAGACAGACCGAAGACTCCGTCAGGATTCTCACAAAGACTGATAAGAATCCTCATGCCGGCAAAAAGATCATTGAACTTGCTTTGCCTATTGATTCAGGTCTTACTGATTATCTTGCCAGATCTATTAATGAATTCAATAAGACAGATGATGAATACATGATCAGATTATGGGATAAATATAAGACGGGGTTTGCTCAAGGGCGCGGTTTGGCGAATGTTGATGTTCAAGATGAGAAAATGTATCAGATGATCCAGGATCTCAAAGGAAAAGATGCGCCTGACCTTGTTGTCGGCATACAAAACAATTATGCGATGCATGATGATTATTTTATGGACCTGTCGGATTTTCTTAAACCTGAGGTCTTGGAGAAGCAGTACGGCAATATCATCGAAGCGGGAAGGACCAACGGCAAACTGTATTTCCTGCCGGTGTCGATCGTTATCGAATGTCTGGTTACAAATACGGATCTGGTGAAAGACGGTGCTGTCGGAATTACCTTTGAAGATTACGATAAATTGATAGAAGAAGGTATGCACGGTTTTTCGCCGTATGATTATCCATACTCCGAATACTATAACAAACTCTCGTTTTTCCTGTCCTGCATAGATACCAAGGGTGCCATTGATGGTGAGTCGGTTGATTTTGATACGCCCCAGTTCCGTACGGCTGCAGAATATGCGAGTAAGAACTTCGTATATGACGATGATTCCGGCACGCCTGAAATGGATTGGCGTAAGCAATACAGCAGGAACAGAGGAGAATGTTACTATACAAACATTACTGATTTCCTTGATTATGTTCATGCGTGTTACAGGCAGAACGGACACTATGCCATTATCGGTACACCTTCAGTAGATGCATCCGGCCCGAGATTCAAAGCCCGTGAGACAATATCCGTATCAGCAACTACAGATATTGAGGACGGCTGCAGGAAGTTCATTAATTACCTGTTCTCCGGAGCGGCTTATGAATCCGATGATTGTGAATTCTGGCAGATAGTTACCAACAAAGAGATCATGAGCAAAAATGTCGAAGCCGTTATGACCCGTAACAATTACGGGGAAGATATACTGATAGCGGCCAAAGACAGCGGAGCGATCATGATGTCCGGCGGAATAGAAAAGTCCGATGGTCTTAAATATGCGTCTGAAGATATGTGTGTGAGTTTCTTAGACAGCCTGGAAACTATCAATATCTACTATTACGAGGATAAAGAGATCGTAAAGTTTGTGATCGAGGAACTCGCGCCATACTATGCAGGAGACCGTTCTCTTGATGAGGCTATCGAGGTGCTGAATTCCAGGGTAACCAAATATGTAAAAGAGATGTAGCGGTTAAATCAGCCTGCTATGCCTGCAGCTCTAAAGATAGCAACCAACGCAATATAAATGATGTCAACTATTGCTGCAGCGACTACGAGTGAGAACCATACCTTCTTAACGCTGAACTTCCTGTTCTTACGGAGTTCGTCGTGAAGTGGTGTGGTTATGCTCTTAAAAAGGATGATCTTCTTCTTGGTAAGTCTGCCGACAGTTATCTTAAGGATGGAGATACCGCCGTCGCAGAGGAAGGGAAGACCGATAACGAAATACAGGAAAGGAACCCTGCAGTAGATTGCAAAGAATGCGATAAAGAATCCCAGGGATCTGGAGCCTGCATCGCCCATGAGCATCTTGGACGGATTGAAATTAAATACAAGATAAGCTAACAGGCAGGGGATAAAGACAAGCGAAAGCAGCATTGCGTTATTGTCGAATAATGTATTAGCGATAGCTGCGACAACAAATGTCGTAAGGACAGAAATGACAGAGAGTGAGCCTGACAGACCGTCGATGCCGTCTGTGGCATTGGTAGCATTGATGGATACGATGAAGAGGATCACCGCGAGGATATAGAAGAGTACCGGGTGAATATCCAGATATGTGCCGGTGAGCGCTATATAGACGCGTGAACCGAAGAAATGAACGCAGACGAAAGCTCCGATGAGGGCTACAACTACGTCCAGTGCACCCTTAATATACTCATTCCAGGGATTCTTGGATCTGTCATCGAGCCAGCCGGTGACCATCTCGGCGAGGAAGCAAACAAGGCCCAGAGCAAGACCTGTAACGACATTGCCGCTCTCGAAAACTCCCTTGTCGGATGTGACGGGGCTTATGCAAAAGCAGATTACTGCCGAAACAGCGAGAAATACGAGTGAAAAGTAAAAACCTACGCCTGTGGGTTTGCCGATGTTGACTTCAGCACCCTGCGCGAACTTACGGCCGCGGTCATGACCTAATATGATCCTCTCACCCGGAAGGAATTTGAGAAGAACAAATGTAATGGCAAAGCCGGCAATACAGCCGATAGCCATCTTCAAGATAAAATCCATTAACTACAACCTCGCTCATCAGGCTTTTTACAGATGAAAAGCATTATACCGCAATAATAAATATAAGAAAAATGTCAAATCATTCAATAAATCAACTCTATTTGCTCGTCACTGTTAGCCAAATGTGTTAACATATTCCTCTATATTAAGGAGAGTAAGTTATGGATTACAAAGATTTAATTGCTTCTAATTTACACGATGTTACAGGCCTTGATAAGGAACAGGTAATGGGTCTTATCGAGATCCCGCCGAAGCTCGAGCTCGGTGATTATGCTTTCCCTTGCTTCGCGCTCGCTAAGGTATTACGTAAGGCTCCGCCCATGATCGCCAATGAACTCAAGGATTCACCTGAGCTCGTTAAGGGTTTTGACGGTGCCGTATCAGTTGACGCAGCCGGTCCTTATATCAATTTCAGGATCGACAGAGGCGTTCTGGCAAAGACCGTAGTATCCGAGATCATCTCTGAAGGCGACCAGTACGGCAACAGAAACATCGGTGAAGGCAAGAATGTCATCATCGAGTTCTCATCTCCTAATATTGCAAAGCCTTTCCATGTAGGCCACGCTTTTACGACGATCCTGGGTAATTCACTCTCAAATATCTATACAAGACTCGGCTATAACGTAATCAGGTTCAACCACTTGGGCGATTACGGTACACAGTTCGGTAAGCTCATCACTGCTTACAGACTCTGGGGCGACGAGCAGGCTATGCAGGATAACCCGATCGATGAGCTCACAAGGATCTATGTAAAGTTCCACGATGAGTGCAAGGTCAGCGAGGAACGTGAGAAGGAACTCGAGGATACCGCCAGGGATAACTTCAGAAAGCTCGAGGAGGGCGAAGAAGAGGAAGTTGCTCTCTGGAAGCGTTTCAGGGATCTTAGCCTTGAGGTCTTTGAGAAGACTTATAACAGAATGGGCATCAAGTTCGATAACTATAACGGCGAGTCCTTCTATTCATCCAGGATCCCTGCCGTTGTTAAGATGCTCGAAGATAAGGGCCTCCTTGAAGAGAGTGAGGGCGCCAAGGTCGTAAAGCTCGAGGATGAAGGTCTTCCTCCGTGCCTTGTAGTAAAGAGCGACGGAACGACGATCTATGCATCAAGAGACCTCGCAGCAGTTCTCTACAGACACGAAGAGTTCAATTTCTATAAGAATATCTATGTAGTAGGACTTCCCCAGCAGCTTCACTTCAAACAGGTTTTCGCTGTGCTCAAGAAGGCCGGCTACGACTTCGCAGATGACTGCGTACACGTAGGGTTCGGTCTTTTGAAGTTCAAGGACAACACTGCGTTCTCAACACGTGCAGGTAACATCATCAAGCTCGATGACTTCCTTGATAAGACAACGGAGAAGACTGCCGAGATCATCAGGAAGAACAGTGAGCTCCGCGGAGGCGACATGACAGACGAACAGATCGCCGAAGTATCCGAAGTTGTCGGTCTGGGCGCTGTTACATACACATACCTCAAGGCAGGACGCGAGAAAGATATCTTCTTCGATTGGGACGACATGCTCGATTTTGAAGGCGATACGGCTCCTTACCTCATATACACATATGCGAGGATCAAGTCGATCCTCAGGAAGGCGGCTGAAAGCGGTATCGCAGGCGGTTCGATCGAATCTGCCGCAAACCTCACAGCTGAGGATGAATATGCTGTTATAAGAAGCCTTGCTGACTTCAAGGATGCAGTAGTCAAGGCTGCCGAGAGCTATGAGCCCTTCATGATCTCACGTCAGATTGCTCTCATCGCAAGAAACTTCAACCGTTTCTATAACAATTCCAGGATCCTCAACGTTGAGGATGAGGCTGTAAGAGACGCGCGTCTCAAACTCTGTGAGGCAGTTGCAGACTGCCTTAAGTCAGGACTCGACATGCTCGGAATCGGCGTAGTCGAGAAGATGTAAGCAATTAGAAAGGCTTGATTCATGGTAGATAACACACCGAACAGCTCTGTGCCGGATTTTAAGGACCTAAATTATACGAGGCCTGATCTCGATAAGTTCACAGAGACCGTACAGAACGTAAGACTCAGACTCATGACCGCCAAGACCATCGAGGCGGCTGACGAAGCATTAGGCGAGTACGAGATTGCGATAAGCAATTTCGATACACAGTATGCTCTCTGCCAGATCCTTCACGATCTTGATACTTCAAATGAGTTCTATAACACTGAGATGGAGTTCTTCGACGAGGCTTCGGCAAGAGTTCAGGAACTGTGCTCCGCCGTTTTATCAGGACTTCTTACATGTCCCTGCGCAGACCTCCTCAAGGTCAAGTACGGTGACATGATCTTCCGTAAGGCAAAGAATCAGAAGGAGATCATCTCAAGTGAAGTGATCGATGACCTCACAGAGGAATCAAGACTGGAAAACGATTATTCGCAAAAGCAGTCTGAGGCTGAGATCCCTCTCGGTAAGAAGAATCTTAATCTCAGCCTTATCCAGCCTTATCTTGAGTCAACAGACAGGAATGTCAGACGTGATGCCTGCATCGCTCTCGATAAGTACTATATGTCACGCAAAGAGGATTACGATGAGATCTACGATAATCTCGTCAAGGTAAGAACCTTGGCAGCAAAAAAGCTCGGCTATGCCAGCTTTACGGAGCTCGGTTATAAGCGCATGGAGCGCTACGACTATAACAGGGAAGACGTTGCGGCATTCAGAGAGAACATTAAAAAGTATATTGTTCCTCTTACCATACAGATCAGAAAGCTTCAGAAGGAAAGACTTGGTGTTGATGAACTGATGTTCCATGACCTGCCTTGTCTTTTTGCTGAAGGCAACCCCACACCTGTGATCAACAAGGATACATATGAAGATGCTGCAGGTAAGTTCTTCAGAAGCATTCTTGGTGTTACACCGAGTTTCTTTGATGTCCTGTCAGAACACGGATATACTGATCTTCTGTCACGTCCTTCCAAGTCTACGGGCGGATACTGTATGTATCTTGAAGATTACTGCATTCCTTTTATCTTCATGAACGGTAACGGCACATTCGATGACGTTGCTACAGTTGTTCATGAGGGAGGACATGCTTATGCGGCTCTTGCGGGAGCTGAGTCTTCACCTTTTGTAGAATGTCTGTCTCCTACGCTCGAGACATGCGAGATCCATTCAACATCCATGGAATATATGTCATATCCTTTCATGGATATCTTCTACGGAAATAAGGCCGAGCAGTACTGTGAGCTCCACATGACAGAAGGACTCCTGTTCCTGCCTTACGGCTGTATGGTAGATGAGTTCCAGCACATCGTTTACGACAATCCGAACATGACTCCTGACGAGCGTCACGAGATTTGGAGAATGCTCGAACAGACATATCAGCCGTACATCAATTACGACGATAAGGATACGCCTTTCCACGCAATGGGCGGCGCCTGGATGAAGAAAGATCACATTTTCACGACACCGTTCTACTATATCGATTACTGTCTGTCACAGATCTGCGCTCTTGAACTCTGGGAGGAATCGACAGTTGATATCAAGGATGCTATCGACAAGTACAATACTCTCTGCCAGTTGGGCGGCAGCGACACGTTCTTAAATCTCATCAAGAAAGCCGGTATCAAGTCGCCTTTTGATGTCGACGTAATCAAGCGTCTGGCATTTAAGTGCGCTGATTTCCTTAATCTGTAAGAGGATACGATGCAGCTTCCTGACAGCTTTACAAATGAAATGAATGACTTTTTCACGCGATACGATTATGTACCGCGTGAAGGTTTTTATGAGAGTTTTGACAAGATCCCTCTTAAGGGTGTCAGATTCTCTCGCTCGAAAATCACCAGCCCCGAACAGGAGACCTCATTCCTGGCTGACATGAACGAGGATATCAAGCCTGTTTCATGGTGCAGCGGCGGATACTATGTAAATAACGAACCGGGCGGCAAAGATCCTCTGTATCATGCAGGTGTTTACTATCCGCAGGAACCGTCAGCGATGCTGCCTGCACAGGTAATGGCAGCAAAGCCGGGTGAGATCGTTCTTGACCTCTGCGCTGCTCCCGGAGGAAAAGCATGCAGATTAGGCGAGGACATGCGTGGTCAGGGAATTCTGGTCGCAAATGAGATCAGCTTCGAGCGGTCCAAGGCACTCCTCCGTAACATCGAGCGTTCCGGCATCGAAGGTCTCGTCATTCTTAACGAGAAGCCAGAAAATATTGCTGACAGACTTCCTCTGTTTTTTGATAAGATACTTATCGACGCGCCATGCTCAGGCGAGGGTATGTTCAGACGTGATAAGAATGCATGCAAAAGCTATATGAATTACGGACCGAAGGTCTGTGTCCCTCTGCAGGAATCGATTCTTGAGGCAGCGGATAAGTGCCTTAAGGAAGGCGGTTCGATCGTTTATTCCACATGCACATTCTGCGTTGATGAAGACGAGAACCAGATAGCACGATTTATAGAACGTCACCCCGAATACCATGTTAAGGCCCATCCTGAGATAGAGGGCGTTACTCATGCAGGCGAAGGTTCCATTTTGCCCGGATCAATGAGGATCTGGCCCCATTTATCTGAAGGCGACGGACACTTCTGCGTTCATCTCATCAAGGGTGAAGAAAAAGACCTGAAATCAGCTGATGAACTGTTGATTAAAGAAACGGTCGGAATAAAAGATAAGAGCGCTGAAGCAGCTTTGTCTGTTCTCGATGAAGTGTTGTCCGATGAGGGCAGGGAAGCACTTCTTAAGGGCCGCTTTGTAAGTCACGGAACCGGTCTGTTTAAGATGACTTTTGAGGAAAAACTGTTTAAGGGTCTGAAGGTCGTTAAGACCGGGCTTTATGTCGGTGACATTAAGCCTCTGAAGTCGGGAAAGAAGGTTTTCGAGCCTTCGAACAGCATCGCTCTCGCACTGTCGAGATCAGCTATCAGAGAAGATTCGTATCTCGGATTAAGAAGAGACGATGACCGACTCGCAAAATACTTAAGAGGCGAGACCATATCCGTAACTCCCGAAGACGGACTAAAATCTTCAGGATCGATCATTGTCGGTATCGGTGATTTCCCGTTAGGCTTTGCAAAGATCAACGGACAGACAGCGAAAAATATGTATCCCAAGGCATGGAGGCTTATATGACAAAAGAACTCAAACTCATTCTTGCAACATCTAACAAGGACAAGGCAAGAGAGATAGCAGAGATATTAAGTGACACACCTTTTGTGGTCACGACCATGAAGGAAGAGGGTTACGATCCTGACATCGTTGAAGACGGCAAGACATTCGAAGAGAATGCTCTTATCAAGGCCAGAACAGTTCATGCACTTGCAGAAGGCGCATATGTCATGGCTGATGATTCAGGCCTTTGCATCGATGCGTTAGACGGCGCACCGGGAATCTATTCCGCAAGATTCTGCGGCGAGAATTCCACATATCCCGAGAAGTTTGCAAAGATCTTCGAGATGCTCAAGGATGTACCCGAAGAGAAGAGAACCGCAAAGTTCGTGTGCAGCATTGCAGTCGTAAGACCGGATGGTTCTGAATTCACGGTAAGAGGCGAAGTTTGCGGCGTTCTTCATGAAAAGCCTATGGGCGATGGCGGATTCGGATACGATCCTATCTTCTATGTTCCCGAATTCGGCATGACAACAGCCCAGATGACAAAAGAACAGAAGAATTCCATCAGCCACAGGGGCAAGGCTTCCAGGGCGATGGCTGATATATTGAGATCGGAGATCTGATAAGCTTTTTTGAACTGACGCTGAAGACTTATATTTGCACATAAAGGAGCAGGAAAATGGAAAATGTAAGTGTAGATCTGAAACGCCACGGGTTTATTTCTGTTATATGTAAAACACTTGGTATCATTTCTGCCATTGTTTTCGTTCTGGCTGCATTCCCGAAGAAACTATCTGCTGATGTTACATTGAAGGACTCCGGAGAAAGAGATGATTACAGATATGAGTTCTATTCTGATGGCGAACTGAAACTTTACGGTAAGTTTACTGAGCCTAAGGATATTTACGATCTGTTTCTTGATCTGGATTTCCAATTAAAGCATATAAATAATATAACTATTGATCTTACCGGTTATGACGGTAACGGAAGAATAAGATTGCGTGGCGGAATCAATAATACTGAGCGTATTGCTTTTATAAATGCCGTCGATTGCGCCAGCATCGATATCTTTATTTCCAATCAACAAACAAATGAGCTGATCCTGCCTGAAGGTGTTGATATAGAATATTTACAGTTGTATGAGGTATATGGAATTGATTCTCTTGATTTCCTTTCAGGTTATAAGATAGATGAATTGAACATCGGCAAATGCACAGATCTGAAGTCATTTGACGGTCTTTCGAAATGCTCGGTTTATGATCTCCGTTTACATCAAATGAAGTTTACAAACTTAGATATGTCTGGATGTGATGCAACAATTGTAAGGCTCTCAAATCTAAACTATCTTTCTGACCTGGTATTACCTGATACTGCTGCAGAAGTTTATATCGATAGTATTTATGTTACAGAACTTAATCTGCCGGATAACTGTGAGACAGCAGATATTTATTGGTGTAACACGCTCGAAAAGATAACGATCCCTTCAAGCTTTAAATATGTGAATTGTGGCATGGGCAAGAATCAGACTCAACGCATCTTCCGTTATTGTGAAAAACTAACGGATGTTTACTATAAAGGTTCCAGAGCGGATTTTAATGACATTGAGGTCAATCATATGTACAGCGACTCCGGCAGCCCTACGGGTTTTGTATATGTTACTTCTATGGATACGATGGATAAAGTTTTGCCTGATGGTGTTAAGGTTCACTTTTTCAGCGGTTCCGGCAAGGGCTGGTTCGAGGATAAAAAAGATAACTGGTATTACCTGGATGACAATTTGATGCCGGTTACAGGATGGCAGAAGATCAACGGAAAATGGTTTTTCTTTGATGATGACGGCATTATGAAGACCGGTTGGATGAAGAGCGGAAATGACTGGTATCACTTTGACGATAACGGTCATATGAGTACCCAATGGGAAAGAGTTGAAGGTGACTGGTACTACTTCGGAGAGAGCGGCATCATGAGGACCGGCTGGCAGTATATAAGTAACGCCTGGTATTTCTTTGGCAGCGACGGAGCCATGCGTAAAGGCTGGCAGTACATCGGAAACATGTATTATTACTTTAAGTCAAACGGCTCTATGGCAGCCAACGAGTACTGTGAAGGATATTGGTTAGGCTCAGATGGTGCGTGGACATACAGACATAAAGCAACCTGGAGAAGGAATTCCAAGGGATGGTGGTATGGAGATGAGACAGGCTGGTATGCTAGGAACGAGACAATGAAGATAGACGGAAAGGACTATAACTTCAATGCTGAAGGTTATTGTACGAATCCGTAAGATCTTGTTTTCGGGTTATAACCAATTAAATGAGTGTCCTATGTGAAATATCACATAGGACATTATTTTTGTTAAGATTCGGTTTGATAGTTCATGCTGATTTGTCATATGTTCATTACTAAGATATAATCTCACCAATTTTAATATGGAAGAAAGAGGTGGCTGAATGCTGAGTGATAAAATCAGACAGATAGCATGTAAGACGTTGATAGGTGTTTTTGCTGCAGCAACATGCTTTTCACTGTTGTCAAATCTGCCCGGCGCAAAAACGGTTGTTAATGCTGACGGCGGAGTCCAGATCAATGAGACTAATTTCCCGGATGAAGTTTTTAGAAATGAATATGTGCTTAAATATTATGACGTTATTCATGATGGATATTTATCTGAAGGTGAAATTCTAGCAGTAAAAAGCATCGAGATATACAGCCATAACAAAAATAAATTAGTATCTGATTTAACGGGCATTGAATATTTTACTTCACTGACAAGTCTGAAGTGCTATAGCAACCAGCTAACAAGTCTTGATCTGAGCAAAAACACATCATTGGAAGTGCTTCAATGTTCTGGCAACGATATAACAAGTCTTGATATTAGCAAGTGTACTAATCTAAAACAGCTTTCTTGCGGAAGCAACGATCTTACAAGTTTAAATGTTAGCAATAATACAGCGTTGGAGATTCTTGATTGCGCAAAAAACGATATTGCAAGTCTTGATGTCAGCAAGTGTGTTTTATTGAAAACCCTTGATTGCTCCTACAATGATCTAATAAGTCTTGATGTTAGCAATAATTCTGAACTGGCAGAGCTTGAGTGTGCTGTTAACGATCTTACAAGTCTAATAATTGGCACAAAAGATGCTCTCACTTTACTTAATTGTAATGTTAATCAACTTACAAATCTTGATATAAGCAATTGTACTGCCTTGAAAACAATATATTGCGGTAAAAACCAACTTGCAAAGCTTGAAATTAGCAGTTGTACTAATCTGGAATTCTTGTATTGCAACAATAATCTGATTACAGGACTCGATGTCAGCAAGTGTACCTCGTTGGCAACTCTGGATTGTTCCTGCAATCAGATTACAAGCCTTGATATTGTCAAGAATAAAGCATTGGTAGTGCTTTGGTGTTCTGAAAACCAGTTAAAGAATCTTTATGTTGACGGTAATACATTACTGGAAATTTTGGATTGCTCCGACAACCAGCTTGTATTTCTTGATGTAAGCGACTGCACTGTTTTGGAAGAACTTAAATGTCATAACAATAAAATGACAAGTCTTAATCTCAGGAATTGCACAGCACTGGAATATCTGCGTTGCTACAATAATCAGATCCCTATAATCAACATTTCGCAGAGTCCGGTTTTGGAAGAGACATATGGACCACTTGAGAATACAACTCTAAGATGGGATGGTATGCCGGATACCGCAGCATTTTATTATTCTGAAGGGGTATTGTCATTTGACCGTTCTACAGTAGTTTTAAAGTCCGGTTGGAATAAGGTTAATGGTATTTGGTACTATGTCAAAGATTATGCATGGGTCATTGGCTGGAAGAAGATTGACGGAGAATGGTATTACTTCGATGAAAATGGTGTTATGCAGACCGGCTGGTTTGAAGAAAATGGCATAAAGTACTATTTGAAAAGCTCTGGTGCTATGGCATCAGAAGAATGGGAGCTTATAGGTGGACAATGGTATTATTTCAATGCAAGTGGCGCTATGCAGACCGGCTGGGTCAAGGTTGATGGCGAATGGTACTATCTGCTGTCTTCGGGCATCATGCATACCGGTTGGTTAAAGTTGAATGGTGTATATTACTATCTGGATTCGAGAGGCGTTATGGCTCGTGATGAATACCGCGAAGGATATTATCTCAACAAAAGCGGTGGATGGGTAAATGGTCCAAGAGCAGAATGGGTGGAGGACTCTAAAGGCTGGTATTATCATAATACAAATGGTTGGTATGCTGAGAACCAGTGGCTTAAGATCGATGGCGATTGGTATTACTTTAACAATTTCGGTTATATGGCTCATGATGAATTCTGGGACGGCTACCATTTGGGTGAGGATGGAAAATGGATTTCTTCAGAAAGGTACGAATGGGTTGCAGATGCTTGGGCTTCGAAATATGTGGAAAAAACAACAGGAGAATATTTTAAAGATTGCAGCGTGAAGATCGATGGCTTTTATCGTACTTTTGATAGTGACGGTTACTACTGGTAATTGGATAATAAATTTATATTGAATAGATCCGTTTGATCAAATAAGGTTGTCATTGTGTGTGGCAACCTTATTTTTTATGGTTTCTTGGTCAACTGTAACGTCATCGTTGACTAATAACAGCTATTATTTTTAATATATAGAACAAACCCTTCATCTTTTATTGAAAACACGGACTAATCGTGCTAATATTGTCAGGCGCGTACAAATGTCCACCGTAGGAAGTATAGTGTGGCGCGATAATCTCAAAGGAAGGTCTTTGCTTTATGCCACAGGATAACCCCGAATATTATCTTGTCGATAAAAGAGTTCTGCCTGAAGTCTTCATTAAGGTAATGGAAGTGAAGCAGCGTCTTAATACCGGCGAATCTTTGTCGGTAAATGAAGCTGTCAGGAAGACCGGTCTGTCCAGAAGTGCTTACTATAAGTATAAGGATTCCGTTTTGCCTTTCTATGAGGCGGCAAGGGGCAAGAAGGTTACGCTCCTTCTGTCAGTCGAGAATTTCCAGGGCATTTTGTCTGAGATCATTCGAACTATTGCAGAATCACGCGCAAACATTCTGACTATCAATCAGAATATCCCGATCAACGGACTTGCTGATATTTCCATCTCTATCGAGACCGTATCCATGTATGGTACCGTTGACGACATTATCAATGATATTTCTAAGCTCGCAGGCGTGCGCAAGTGCATGGTATTGAGCAGGGAATAAGGAAAGGAACAGTAAAATGGCAATCAACATCGCAATCTTAGGTTTCGGTACGGTAGGTTCAGGAGTAGCCGAGACACTCGACGTCAATAAGGATGTTATCGCAAAGCGAATCGGAAAAGAGATCAACGTTAAGTATATCCTCGACATCAGGGATTTTCCTGAGAGCAGATTTGCTGACCTTGTAACTCATGATGCTGACGAGGTTTTCGGAAGTGATATAAAGATCGCTGTAGAGACGATCGGCGGCGCAAGGATCGCATATGAATATACTAAGCGTGCTCTGTCAGCAGGAATCAGCGTTGTAACGTCAAATAAGGAGCTCGTATCCACACACGGACCGGAGCTCATTGAGATCGCTGCACAGAATAACTGCGCATATTATTTCGAAGCTGCAGTAGGCGGCGGTATCCCGATCATAAGACCTCTTTATAAGTGCCTTGCTGCGAATAAGATTACACGCATTGCAGGCATCGTAAACGGTACGACAAACTACATCCTGACTCAGATGAAGGAAGAGGGAATTGATTTCGGCTCCGCTCTGAAGCAGGCACAGGCAAACGGTTTTGCTGAAGCAAATCCTTCTGCTGATATCGACGGAATCGATGCACAGAGAAAGATCTCGATCCTCTCAACGATCGCAAATGACGGTTCTTACATTGCACCTGAATCGATCTCGGCAGAGGGCATCTCGGCTATTACAACTGACGATATGAGTTTTGCTGATTCCATCGGATGCGGCATCAAGCTGATTGCCCGTTATGAATGCGGTGACAAGCCCGTTGTGTTTGTTGCTCCTGCTCTGGTTGATAAGAGCAATCTTCTTTTCAACGTTAACGGTGTATTCAATGCAATCATGGTCGACGGCAACAGCTTAGGCCAGGCTATGTTCTACGGTCAGGGCGCAGGAACTCTTCCTACGGCTTCTGCAGTATGCGGAGATATCCTTGAGGTTGCGGCAACAGACGGCAAACCTGCCGAAGCAAGAGCATGGACAAAGGAGAGCGTTGAGATCACACCTTATGATGAGATCGTTACCGATATCGTTGTAAGAGCTGATGTTCCTGCCAAGGTTATCGGTGAAGCAGAAGGTTACGGCTGCGAGATCCTGTCTGATGAGGCAGTCCTCGTTAAGGGCATCGCTCATAAGGACATTGCAGCACTTGTCAGCAAGACGGGCGCTAAGTCATGGATGCACTATCTGAAATAAGTCCCCGGACTTATCGAAAGTAATATGGACAACATCAAGGTTTTTATCTGCGAAGACGAAAGCATCGTGCGCGAAGGATTGCGCGATATGATCCCGTGGGAGAAGTACGGGTTCGAGTTCGTCGGGGATGCGCCGGACGGTGAGATGGCGCTGCCCATGATCCGCAAATTGAAGCCTGATGTTCTCATTACTGATATCACTATGCCTTTTATGGACGGTCTCTCATTGTCGAGGATCGTCATGGGAGAACTTCCCAATACAAAGATAATGATCATCAGCGGATACAGCGATTTTGAGTATGCCAGAAAAGCAATTGAACTCGGAGTCGAACAGTATCTGTTAAAGCCCGTTACTCGTGCCGACATGATCAAGGCATTAGAAGGCATCAAGCAGAAGATCACTGAAGAGTCCGAACAGCAGAACTACATCAGCAAGTACGAGCAGGAGTTCAAAAAGTTCGAGAGATTCTCACACAGGGCTTTTTTTGAGAAGCTGGTTGAAGGATCACTGTCTGTAGAAGATATCTACGAGCAGGCGAGTGAGCTTCATCTCAATCTTTCCGCTAACGGCTATAATCTCGTTATCTTTACGATCAGTGATGCAAAGCAGTCAGGTTACGCAGGTGATGCTGCCAACGTAATGGAGAAGCTTTTTAATCACTTCATGCAGTATCCGGATTATATTCTCTTCAGATGTAATCTCTTATCTTATGCTGTGTTGATAAAGGGTGACAGTGAGACTCTTGCAACATTGGGCGACAGATGCGTTGATATGATCAGACAGCACTGCGAGGAAGCAGATGCGGATCTTGAGTGGTATGCTGCAGTAGGTGTTCCTACAAACAGACTGAGCGGACTGTCGCGCTGTTATTCAGATGCGAACAGGGCATTTGCATACCGCCACTTATTCCCGGATAAGCATATCTTCACTTCGGAACTTTTCAAGACAGAGCAGTATGCTCCGAGCCCCAAAGATCTTGATTCACTTGACGTTACAAAGCTCGATCCCATGATCATCCGCAACTTCGTCAGAACGGGTACATTGGCCGAGGTAGGTTCTTTCGCTGAGGAGTATCTTGCGAGCCTTGGTGACATGGAGAACACCTTCATGTTCAGATACTATCTGCTCGTAAGCATCAGGGTAAATGTTGAGCTCGCATTAAGGGATGAGGGAATCGAGAATCCCGATATTAAGTACTCCATGCCCAATGTCGACATGGAGATCGATTCTGAAGTGGTAAGACAGAGATTCGTTGATATATTGAATGCCGCCATCACGCTCCGTGACGCAGAGGCGATCAAGAGGAGCAGTGACATCATCGACAGCGCTCTGCGTTACATCGACAGTCACTATACTGATGAAGAGATATCGCTTGATTCTGTTGCCATCGCGAGCAACATCAGTGCGAATTATCTGTCTGCGTTGTTTAGCCAGAAGGTTGGTCTGTCATTTGTAGAGTATGTAACTAAGAAACGTATGGACAGGGCAAAGCAGCTGCTTAAGAAGACTGATAAGAGGTCAGGTGAGATAGCTGTTGAAGTCGGTTATAAAGACCCGAGATATTTCTCGTTCGTATTTAAGAAAAAGACCGGATGTACTCCGAGCCAGTACCGCAACGGAGAGTCTGACGAAGAATGACAAAGCTCCGCGATCCCTTTAAACCTGATTCGATCCGCGGCAAGATGTCTCGTCTGCTCATGCAGATGTTTATCCCTATCATGTTCATCTTTACGATCATCATCGCGATGGTGCTGACACGTAATATCATGTTCGCATCAGTTAACGGCAACATCGCAGATGCTTCAGGATTCAACCGTGAATTCAAAGAAGATGTCGATCTTAAGATGTATCTGTATGTAACCGGTTATAACGATGAGATACCGTGGGAAGATGTTAATTCTGCGCGTGAACTGGCCGAAAATCTTCTCGAGAGAACGAGGAACGATGACAGCCGTAAGGCCATGAAGAACGTTCTCATTCTTTGCGATAACCTCAGTGTATACATGAAACAGATCGAAGAGACCGAGCAGTACGATGAGCAGATGAAGCAGTGGGAAAACAATATCTGCGGCATCACACAGCTCATTGAGGATAACTTCTATTCTTATCTCTATCACGAAGCCGGAGAACTCGCGAGCATCCAGCGGCAGATAGATAACTGGCTCATTGCGGAGATCGCATTCGTTATCCTTGTAATCGTAATCGTTACTCCTATCGTTCTTAAGAGAGCATTCACGCTGAGCAGGAGCATAACAGAACCCATCATCGAGATGAACAGCCGTGTTGAGGCAATCGGTGACGGTGACTTGAGTGCTCATACACCAGTTAAGACTGACGATAAGAATCTCGCGCTTCTTTCACTCGGTATCGAAGACATGGCGGAGCGCCTCAGTAAACAGATCGAACTTAACCGTCAGGAGCAGATCCATTTAAGAGAGACGGAGTTATCCCTTATTCAGGCACAGATCAACCCTCACTTTTTGTATAACACTCTTGATGCCATTGTCTGGCTCATCGAGAGTGGCAAGAACGATCAGGCTGAGATGATGGTAACGAGCCTGTCTTCATATTTCAGATCGTTCTTAAGCGACGGCCGTGAGATCGTAACCATTGCAGAAGAGACTAACCACATCAGAAGTTATCTTGAGATCCAGCAGGTGCGTTACCGCGACATCATGGAATATGAGATCAACGTTGATGAGAACATTGAAGACTATAAGCTCCCAAAGCTCACACTGCAGCCTCTGGTCGAGAATGCTATCTACCACGGTCTGAAGCCTAAGAGAGGCAAGGGTAAGATCACTGTTACGGGTAAGACTGACGGCGAAATGATCCTTTTGAAGGTTCAGGATACAGGCGCAGGAATGAACGAGGAACAGTTAAGGGAACTTACGGATAAGATCCGTAATGAAGATACGACGAGCTTCGGACTTGTTGCCGCATATAAGAGATTGAAGCTCCTTTACGGTGATGAATTCCGGTTCGACATCGTGAGCAAAGCTGACAGCGGAACATCAATCAAGATCAGCATTCCGAGAAAGGCAGACATTGATAATGAAACGATTCTTTAGTCTTTTGCTGTGTTTGGTACTGGCAGTTAATATCGCAGGTTGTCTACGTAGTCCGGAACAGCCTGAAGATAAGGATCTCTATGTTATCGGGTTCTCACAGGTTGGTGCGGAATCAGACTGGAGGATCGCGAATACAAAATCGATGGTCGAGACCTTTACTGAAGAGAAGGGTTACGAGCTCCGCATGGAGAATGCCATGCAGAGACAGGATAACCAGTTTGCAGCTGTACGTAATTTTATCCTCGAAGGCGTTGATTGTATTGTTATCGCTCCAACTGTTGAAGACGGTTGGGACGCTGTCCTTACCGAGATCCAGAATGCGGGGATTCCAGTTATCATCATGGACAGATCTGTATCGGTTGCCGACAAGGATCTGTATCTTACCAACATCGGTTCCGACTTCCTTGAGCAGGGAAACATGGCCGTTAAATGGCTTGAGAGGGAGACCGCCGGAAGAAATTCTGATGAGAACTTAAGGATCCTTCATCTGCAGGGAACATACGGCGCGACTGCGCAGCTCTTGAGAACAAAGGCTTTGGAAGTTGCGGTTGCAAGCCATTCCGACTGGGAATTTGCAGGCCAGCTCTACGGAGACTTCACCGAAGCAAAAGCGTATGAGGTGGTTACTGACTACTTAAGAAAAGACAGAAATATCGATGTCATCTACAGCGAGAACGACAACATGACATACGGTGCCATGCGCGCTCTTGATGATGCCGGCATCACATACGGTAAGAATGGTCAGGTGAAGATAATATCTTTCGATGCAACGAAGAAGGCTCTGCAGTATTGCATGGAAGGTAAGATCGATCTGTGTGTTGAGTGTAATCCGCTGCACGGTCCGGGTGTTGAGGAACTGATAAATAAATACCGCAACGGTGAAACGATTCCCAAGCACGTTTATGTTGAAGAGTCTACATTTACTGCAAAGGATCTGACTCAGGATTTTATTGATTCGAGAGAGTATTGATCAGCCGCTGTTTCTGACGTGTAATTTCCAGCCGATCTTCTCAGGTCTGATCTTCTTATGTTCTGCGGCTGCGGTCACGGCATTAACGGTTGCAGCAACCAGTTCCTTGTCGCTGTGACCCAGGGAAGTAATGTCGGCGCGGGAAGACGAAGAATAACTGTTCTCAAAACTTACGACTGCAAGATCTTCCGGTACTGATATGCCGCGGTTCTTCATAACGCGGATGAGCCTATATGCGACTTCATCGTTGTGGCATATAACGGCAGTACAGTTCTGATCCATCTCATCGAGTATGGCCTTGAGCATCCCGTCATCGCCCTTGATCATTTTTCTTCTGTCGCGTTCCGTGAAGAAGAATGCATTATGTTCATCTATACCCATCCGCAATTCTCTGCAGCTCTCGATATAGGCTTTATAACGTGCCAGACCACGCGCGTCGTCGCAACGGAAGATACAGCATGTCTTTTTGTGTCCGCGATCTTTAAGATGCGACATGAGTTTGATCGCACCGTTTACATCATCTTCTTCGATGCAGACAGATTCTCTTGGAACAGGATAAGAAGAATAAAGATATACGACGGGTATCCCTTTCTTATCCATCTCTTCGATAAGTGAGATGTTTGGATTGGGAATAATGTTTGCATATGGTTCGATAATTACTGCAGCAGGGGAGTCATTTATTACTTTGACAAGTATCTCTTTTTCCTTGGTAAATGAGAATTCCGTGCTGTAGCAGATGAGATCATATTTATTCTTTTTCAACTGTATTTTTAACTGTGAGATGAATTCGGGATTTGCACATTCGAATCTGTCTCCGGTGATAAATACAACCGTGTTATTGAGTCCTGTTGTATCGTCTGCGATATAAGATCCGCTGCCGCGCTTTTTAACTATTAAGCCTTTATCAACAAGAACATTGAGTGCTGCTCTTATTGTCTGACGGCTGCATGAATATTCTTCACAGAAAGATTCTTCCGTAGGGAGTCTTGTAATACCCTCCGCGCGCATGCGGCGGAGTTCAGATTCGATCTTATGCGAGATCTGAAGGTATTTATCTTCCATCCTTTTCTCCCTGATACCAATTGTTTTGGTTAAGAAAATTATAAGTAATAGGGCATGCGAACTTCATATCCGATAGATGCAGAAATCTTTAGATTCAGAGGCTTCAAAAAATCGGCAGGCGATTATTTTATCGGCTTTTTTACCTCAAGTTGAAAATTTTATGTTCGAAGGTTTGGGTGTTCTGACAAATTGTTATAACGGCACAACAGCCGATGCAGAATACAGCCTCAAGATTTTCGACAAGCAATCAAAAGAAAACGAACAAAACTGACCGTACAAATCCTTTTTGTGCGCAATTTGTATTCTCCATTCCGAAAACAATCAGATTTGTATTTAGTCACATTAACCATTCGACAAACCCTATATGAGATTCGTGGAATGCGGTCCGGAAGAATGGTTTAGTGTAGCCAGAGCACAGGAATGGCCTGTTGTTCAAACATTATCATTATGAGAAATGAGGTAAGAAACATGAAAAAATTCATGAAGACTCTGATGGCTGGTGCTCTCACAGTTGCTATGACAATGGGCGCAGCAGGATGCACAGGCGGTTCAACCGGCGGATCAACAACAGCAACACAGGGCGGCTCAACAGAGGGAACTACAGCAGCAGCTGAAACAACAGCAGCACCTGCAGCAGCTGGTGACGAACTGATCAAGGTTGGTATCATCAACAACGATCCTAACGAGTCAGGTTATCGTACAGCTAACGACAGAGACATGAAGGCTACATTCACAGAAGAGAACGGTTATGAAGCTTCCTTCTATTACAGCCTTAAGAATGAAGACCAGATCGCAGCAGCTCAGAAGTTCATTCAGGACGAGGTTGACTATCTCTTGATCTCAGCAGCAGGTACATCAGGTTGGGACGGAGTTCTTGAGCAGGCACAGAAGGC
>JAEEGL015221615.1_pt1 | contig 41808 bp, 39 predicted proteins | sample 9134231 | NCBI WGS metagenome assembly JAEEGL01 (sample SAMN16246548, study PRJNA631951) | gut metagenome | biome: gut microbiome; feature: rumen; material: fiber-attached | host: Bos | place: Iran: Karaj | collected 2018-10
AATCTACCGTTTTTGGTATAATCCAAAAATCATAGGAGCAGAAAACATACCACTAGAAGGACCAATTGTTGTTGCTGGAAATCATGTACATATTATGGATCAATGTAATATTGTAATAGTAACACCTAGATGTTTGCATTATATGGCAAAAAAAGAATACTTTGATAATAAAAAAGTAGCATGGTTTTTTAAAGCTAGTAATTGTATCCCAGTAGATCGTAGTAAAAAAGATGAAGAAGCAACAGCTGCTGCTCTAGAAGTATTAAAGAAAGATGAAGCTCTAGGAATCTTCCCAGAAGGAACAAGAAATGGATTAAAAGAAGAAAGAGCAATTGAATTATATGAAAAATATTTCTTAGAAGATAGTATTGAACAAAAAGATTTTATTGAAAAAACAAAAAAGAATAAAACATCTTTCGTGAATTACTTAGAACAGTTAAAAGATGAAAAAGTAATTACAAAAGAAGAATTTAAAGATAATATTTATGATACATACTCATTCTTAACAGATTTAATTCTAAATCATAGAATAACAAAGGAAGAGTATTATGATCATATCTTATTACCATTAAAGTTTGGAGCAGTATCCATGGCTCATAAAACAAATGCTATGATTGTGCCATATGCCATTACTGGAGATTATAAATTTAGAAGTAAAAACTTAGTTATTCGCATAGGAAAACCATTTGAAGTAGGAGATGACCTAGCAAAAGCCAATGAACGTCTAAGAGAAGAAATTATCTCTTTAATGAAAGAAACTGAAAAAGAAAGTGGCAAATAATGTAAAATGAGAAAACCTTTCCTTAGGGGAAAGGCTTTTTTATGGTATGATGAAATTGGTGATAAACATGATACAAAATGAATTTGATGATGAAATAAAATATCGCTTATTTCGTAGTGTAAAAGATATTTTACATCCAGCTATCTCAAAGAAAAATGTAAGTAATTATAAAATTGTAATAGAACAAGATATTCTTCCAGTAAGAATTTTTTATCCTAAAAGAGTAACCGGTATTTCTAAAATAATGATTTTAATCCATGGAAATGCAAAAGTAACAGACTCTATAGAAAACTATTCTAATATTTGCAAAAAATTATCTACGATAACAAATGCTATGATAATCGCAATCGAATATAAAGAAAAGAAAGACTCTTACGAAGAAACCATACAAGAAGTATATAAAACAGTAAAATATTTATATGATAGATTAATGAAGAATGATATTGATAAAAAAGATATTATCTTAGTAGGAGATTCTACAGGATGTAATATCATTACCGCAATCAATTTTTTAAATAAAAAAGATATCTCAATTGAAAAAGAAATATTATTCTATCCAACCCTAAGTCTAGATTATTGGGATGCTAACTCATTTGAATCTTTAAAAGCAAACGAAACATTTAATTTTGATTTACTAGGTAATTTAAGAGAATACTTTACTTTTGTCTTTGGAGAAGAAAAAGAGAATCCTCTATGGAATCCTTTAAAAGCAGATAATAATGTACCAAAGACATTAATACTTGTAGGAAAAGTAGATTCTCTAAGAGATGAAGCAAAAGCTTATCAAGAAAAATATCCAAAGAAAGTAAAATTTGTAGAATTACCATTTGCCTCTCATGGATTTTTAAAGAATATGGAAAAAGATACAGAAGAGGAAGTAGTAAACGAAATCGATCAATTTATGGAGGAGTAATTCTCCTTTTTATTTTACAGAAAGAAAAAAATTATGATATAATTTTTTTGGTGATAAATATGAAAAAAATATTAGGAATTCTACTAATTTGTATATTGTTTTTAGTAGGCTGTGAAAAAAGTGAAAAGGTAGTCATTGATGGAGAAGAAATCGATACCAAAGAAATGGTACATGAGCATTGTACAAGACTAGGTACACTAGAAGGTGGAGAAGCCAGTCTAAATTATGATATCTACTATACAGGAGATAAATTAAACTTAATTCGTTCTGTAGAAAAAATTATTTCCTCAAGTGATGAAATCTTAGATGGTTATGAAAACGCTTTTAAATCTCTTCATGAACATTATAAGAATATTGATAATTATGAAACAGAAGTAATTAGAGGAGATACTACAGTAACCAGCACCATTCTAATTAATTATGATAAAATTGATATTCAAGCATTAATTGATTTAGAAGGAGAAGAAGATAATATTTTTGAAAATAAAGAACCAAAGGTTTCTTTATGGAAAGAATTTGCTGAAAAATTAGGAACAAGTTGTGAAGTAGTAGAAGAGGAGGTTTAATCCTCTTTCTTGTTCGGGTAGTTTAATTGGATAAAATATTTCCCTCCGACGGAAATGATATGGGTTCAACTCCCGTCCTGAACACCAAAGAAAAAGAAAAAAGAGTGAAAACTCTTTTTTTATTTCATCAAATCATTACAAATTAAAATATATTCATCACTATTATAAGAATCATTTTTCTTAATGGTCCATAAGAATAGAGGATATTTCTTCTTTAAAGATTGAAACTTAGAAGTATTTAGTAATCTCTTATGAATCGCTAAGAAGTTTGCTTTACTATATCTAATCATAAGCCTACTTGGTAAAAAGAACCTCATCCATTTCTTGGAATAATGAAAATCAATTAAATAACCAACTTCAATAGAAGGATAATGCTTTTTCATATATCGTACAATTCTAGGATTAAATGATTTCACAATATAATTATGATATCCTTCTAATTCATTCATAAGAATAGTACACACTTCTTTTATCTTTTTTGTATTTTTAATCTCAATATCTAATAATACTTTATCTTTTGTAAGATCAAGTACCTTCCTAAAAGGAGGTATTTTTTCTTTTGTACTTAATAAATGCAATTTTTTAATTTCATTATAAGAACAATCTTGTAAGTCTTTATTAATACCAGTCATTCTCTCTAAAGTACTATCATGAAATACCACTAATTGATTATCACTCGTTAATTGAACATCTAATTCAATAGAGTAGTTTTTCTCTAAGGCTTTTTGAAAAGATAATAGAGAATTTTCTGGTACTTTTTTATTATCAAATACTCCTCTGTGAGCAATCATATGATTTGGAATATACATCAAATCACCTCAAAAGTATTATACAACAAGTTAGTTGTTGAAAAAAGAAAAAGAATATGGTACAATATCAAAGCATTTAAAAAGGAGGGGATTTTATGACAAGAATAAAAGATATCGTTTGTTATCACACAGATACAGATGAAATCTATTACCCAGAAGATGGCTTTTCAGGAAGTGTACTATTATACGATAGTAATAAATTTGAAGGAGTATTAACAGATGCTTTTAAAATTCAAAAACATTTTGTTTTTGGTATTATAGAAAAAGATGGTATTCGTATGTATCGTGTTACAAAAGAAGATAAAGAACAACCAAAGATTTATAGAGCAAAACAATATAGTAAAACAAAATATCAAGGACAAATGGGTATTACAGATAGATATATAGATTTACCAATTGCAGAGTGCAGAGTAACAGTATTAGAACCAGATACCTATAGAGATTTTGAATTAGAAATAGAAACAGAACAAGCAAAAAAAGCAATAGAGGATTATAAAAAGAATTTAGGAGAAGAATCACAAGCTATTTATGAAGATTTATTCTATCCAGAAATTCAAAGTAATTTAGCAAAAAAAATGCAAAATGAATAGTTTTTGCATTTTTTTATGGTATAATGAGTATGCAATGCCGATTTAGCTCAGTTGGTAGAGCAACTCATTCGTAATGAGTAGGTCGAAGGTTCAAGTCCTTTAATCGGCACCATTTAAAAATAACTAGAGTTTCTCTAGTTTTTTTATTTTACTTCTTGAATTAAAAAAAGGAAGTGTTATAATTAAATTGAAAGATAAAGAATTGTCATATAAGTTCGAAAATATGGTTCGAATGTATCTACCTATTCACCGTCAATGAATAGACTATGACTCGCGAATATCTCCATAGAATTACACATAGTCTGCCGCTATTTAGTAGGGCATTTTTTATTTTTCAAAATATTTTTATGGAGGTGTGTTTGTGAGACAAACAAAAAAGAAAGCTAGTAAATTGGATTCTTACTTTGAAGTATCCAAAAGAAACTCTAGTATCAAAATTGAATTGCTAGCTGGATTAACAACATTCTTGACGATGGCATATATTTTGATCGTCAACCCAAACAATATTTTGTGGGGAGGTACATCAGATCCTAGATTTGCAAGTGTATTTATTGCAACAGCACTAGGAGCATTTATTGGTACCATTCTTATGGCATTCTTAGCAAAGATGCCACTTGCTCAAGCTCCAGGTATGGGACTTAACGCAACAGTTGGAACTATCGTTGGAGGAGCTTTAGGATTTTCTTATTCGTATGGAAATGCTATGGCATTAGTATTCATCAGTGGATTGATTTTCTTATTCTTATCTATAGTTCCAGCAGGACGTGATAAAAAAGGAAATAGAATTTCTTTTAGAGAAAAAATATTTGATGCCATGCCAAAAGCTGTAAGAGTAAGTATCTCTGTAGGTATTGGTTTCTTTATCGCATTTATTGGATTACAAAATGCTCACGTTATAACAGATAATCAATTTACGTTATTACAATTAGTAGCTTTTAATGATAAATCATTATGGGTAAGTGGAGGACCTGCTTGCTGCGCAACAGTTGCTTTATTTGGAGTTGTTGTAATTGGTGTATTAAGTCACTATAATGTAAAAGGTTCTGTTGTATTTGGAGTTTTAGCAGCAACATTACTTGCTATCCCTCTAGGAGTTGCTGATTTATCCGTATTATCTGGAAAAGTATCTGGAATTAGTTGGAAGTTCTGGGAAAACATTGGAAGCTTCTTTAACGTTGGAAAAGAATCTTCTGTATTCTTCTCACTATTTAGAGGAGGATTTAACTTCCCTAAAAATGCTTTTATGACATCATTAATGTTAGTTGTATCATTCTCTATGATTGATATGTTTGATACGATGGGAACTGTTGTTGGATGTTGTAAAAATGCTGGTTTAATTGATAAAGATGGAAAACCAGATAATTATGGAAAAATCATGTATGCAGACTCTATTGCTACAGTAACCGGATCAATGTTAGGAACTTCCACTGTAACAACATTCGTAGAAAGTGGAACAGGAGTAGCTGTTGGAGGAAAGACTGGATTAACTGCTTTAACAACAGCAGTATTATTTCTATTATCTATTTTCTTACTTCCATTATTTGCCTTTATTCCATCTGCTGCAGCAGCATCTGCACTAATTTATGTTGGAGTATTAATGATGAAGAATGTAGTAGATATTGATTTTGAAAATATTAGATATTCTATTCCATCCTTTGTAACAATCATTACCATGGTTTTATCTTATTCCATTACAAATGGTATTGGAATGGGAATATTATCATTCGTATTCTTAGATGTAATCATTTATTTAATTGATAGAATTAGAAGAAGAAAAGATAAGAAAGTTAAACCACAACTTGAAACTTCTTGGGTAACAGGAATAATATTCATCTTATTCTTAATCTATTTCTTAGTACCAACAATATTCTAATAAAAGAAAGGAAAATCCTTTCTTTTTTTGATATAATAAAAAAAGGAGGGATATGATGGAAAGATTAGATAAAGTAATATCCAATCAAACAGGATACTCTAGAAAAGAAGTAAAAGAAATTCTAAAAGGAAAAAGAGTAAAAGTAAATAATGAAATCATAGAAAGACCTGAAACAAAAGTAGATCCCAAAAAAGATATCATTGAGATGGATCATAAAGAATTAGGCTTTAAAGAATTTATCTATCTAGTTTTAAATAAACCAAAAGGTTATGTATCTGCAACTGTAGATAATATAAATCCAACCGTATTAGATTTAGTACCAGAGGAGTATCTTCATAGAAATTTATTTCCAGCAGGACGTCTTGATAAAGACACAACTGGATTAATGATCATAACCGATAATGGAGAATTTGCTCATGATATTTTATCTCCTAAAAAACATATATCAAAAACATACCTAGTAGAAGTAGATAAGCCACTAACAGAAGAAATGAGAGAAGGCTTTTTTGATGGAATCCGTATGACAGAAGGAGTTGTAAAAGCAAAAGAATTTGAATTTTTAGATCATCATAGAGCACTTGTTACCCTAACAGAAGGAAGATATCATCAAGTAAAAAGAATGTTTCATGCCTATCATGCAGAAGTATTAGAATTAAAAAGAATTAAAATGGGTAATTTTTCTTTACCAGAAGATTTAAAAGAGGGAGAAATTAGAGAATTAACAGAAGATGAATTAAGAAAAGTAAAAGAGATTTAAATCTCTTTTTATTTATGATAAAATAAAGATTGTAAGGGAGAGTTTATATGGAATTTGAAAAAGTAATAAGAGAACGTCATGCTACTAGAAAGTTTCAAAATAAAGTAGTTGAAAGAGATAAATTAGAAAAGATTTTAGAAGCTGGAAGACTAGCTCCTACAGCAAAAAATATTCAACCAATTAAGATATTGGTAGTAGAAAATGAAATAGATAAAATAGATTTAGCAAGTCCATGTCGTTATGGAGCTCCAACTGTACTTTTAATTTGTGGAGATAAGGAACAAGCCTTTCAAAAAGGAGAACATTCTACCTATGAAATGGATGCTTGTATTGTAGCAACTCATATGATGTTAGCAGCAACCAATCTTGGAGTTGCTAATATCTGGGTAGAAATGTTTGATGAAAAAGTACTAAGAGATAATTTTTCTCTTCCAGAAAACTTAGTACCAGTATGCTTAATTCCAATTGGTTATGAAGAAGAAAATCTTCCAGTAAATCCAAATCATTTAAATAGAAAACCAATAGAGGAGATTGTAGAATATCGATGAAAAAATGGATAGGGATAGGAATATTGTTACTATTCATAATATTACTAATAGAAAGTCTATATCAGTTTAATTATATTCCTCATAAAAAATATACGAATTCAGATTTTGGTATTTTAAGAATTATTAGTTCCGTTGATAAAGATCGTGATGGTATAGAAGATTATGAAGATATTTTATTAAGTGTAAAAGACTATATCAAAACAAAACCAAAATATAAAAGTAAATATTATGAAACAGGTTATCCAAATGACGAGTTTGGAGTTTGTACCGATGTAGTAGCATTTGGTCTAAAAGGTGCAGGATACGATTTAATGGAATTAGTGTATCAAGATAAAAAAGATCATCCAGAAGAATATCCTAATGATCCATTAGACAAGAATATTGATTTTAGAAGAGTAAAAAATTTAAAAGTATATTTTAAAAGAAATGCTGTTGCTGTAACAAATGATATTAATAAATTCAATGAATGGCAAGCAGGAGATATTGTTATATTTCAAAATCATATAGGGATAGTCTCTGATCAAAGAAATAAAAAGGGAATACCATTTATTATTCATAATGCAAATCCTTATCAAAGAGATTATGAAGAGGATATCCTAGAACAAAGAGAAAAGGAAATAGTAGGGCATTATAAAATAAGTTAGGAGGACATATGGAACAAGCATCATTATTTGAAAATCCATTAACAGAACCACTAGCTTCTCGAATGAGACCTAGATCTTTAGAAGAATTTGTAGGTCAAAAACATTTAATTGGAGAAGGGAAGATTCTAAGAAAAATAATAGATAGTGATAATATATCTTCTATGATATTTTGGGGACCTCCAGGAGTTGGGAAAACAACCCTTGCTAGAATTATTGCAACCAAAACGAAATCAGAATTTATTACTTTTTCTGCAGTTACTTCCGGAATTAAAGAAATTAAAACAGTAATGGAAGATGCCGATAAAAATAAAAGATTAGGAATTAAAACAATTGTCTTTGTAGATGAAATTCATAGATTTAATAAAGCTCAACAAGATGCTTTTCTACCATTTGTAGAAAAAGGATCCATAGTCTTAATTGGAGCAACAACAGAAAATCCATCATTTGAAGTAAATAACGCTTTGCTTTCTCGTTGTAGAGTATTTGTTTTAAAAGAATTATCAACAGATGATATTTTAGAATTGTTAAAGAGAACTCTAAAAGATGAAAGAGGATTTGGAAAAGATAAAGTTAAAATATCAAATGAAAATTTAAAACTAATTGCAGAGTTTGCAAATGGAGATGCAAGAACTGCTTTAGCAACTCTAGATATGTTAGTTTTAAATGGAGAAGTTAATAAAAAATTAGAAATAGAAATTACAAAAGATACCATTGAAGAATGTTTAACAAAGAAAACAATTCTTTATGATAAAAATGGAGAAGAGCATTATAACATTATTTCAGCATTACACAAATCAATGCGCAATTCTGATCCAGATGCAGCAGTATATTGGTTATCTAGAATGTTAGAAGCAGGGGAAGATCCAATCTATTTAGCAAGACGCATTACACGCTTTGCATCAGAAGATATTGGTCTAGCAGATACCAATGCTTTAAATGTTGCAGTAAACGCATATCATGCTTGTCATTTTATTGGAATGCCTGAATGTAGTGTTCATTTAACAGAAGCAGTCATTTATATGTCACTTGCTCCCAAATCGAATGCTTGTGATGTTGCTTATATGAGAGCAAAACAAGATGCGATAAAGATGTTAACAGAACCTGTTCCACTAGTCATTAGAAACGCACCAACGAAATTAATGAAAGAATTAAATTATGGTAAAGGTTATCAATATGCTCATGATACAAAAGAAAAATTAACCAATATGCAATGCCTTCCAGATTCTTTAGAAGGAAGAGTATATTATGAACCAACAGATCAAGGAAATGAAACAAAATTTAAAGCTAGATTAGAACAAATTAAAGCTTGGAAAAAAGCTCATAAGGAGAAATAAAATGAAAAGAATAGTTATTTTATTAAGTTGTTTATTATTAGTATTTTGTGTTACTGCATGTGGTAATTCAGAAATAAAAGAAGTTGAGGAAAAAGATATGACAGAAAACATCATTGAATCAGGAAATTATATTATATTAGATGTTAGAACAGAATCAGAATATAATACTTCTCATGCTAAAGACTCTATTAATATTCCATATGATGAAATAGATGAAAATATTGATTTAGACAAAGACAAAACAATTTTTGTTTACTGTCAAAGTGGTAAAAGAAGTGCCATTGCTTATGATACATTAACAAAGTTAGGTTATAATGTAATAGATTTAGGTGCATATAGTAATGTACCATTTGAAAAGGAGTAAAATTATGAAAACATTAGTAGCTTATTTTTCAGCAACCGGAACAACAAAAGCTTCTGCATTAAAAATACAAGAAGCAGTAAAAGGAGATTTATTTGAAATAGAGCCAGTAGAAAAATATAGTGATGCTGACTTAGATTGGAGTAGTAAGACAAGTCGATCAACAGTAGAAATGCAAGATAAAGCTTTTCGTCCACCAGTAAAAAACAAAGTAGAAAATCTAAGTGCTTATGATACAGTTATTATTGGATTCCCAGTATGGTGGTATGTTGCTCCATCAATTATTAATACATTTATAGAAGAAAATAATTTAGAAGGTAAGAAAGTATATCTATTCTGTACAAGTGGTGGAAGTAAGATAGATAAGTGTTTAGAAGAATTACAAAAGACTTATCCAGCTCTTAACTTTGTCTCTGGAAAAACTATGTATGGAAGAGAAGATGAAGAGCAAATCTTAGATTGGTTAAATTAGAACAGAAATGTTCTTTTTTCTTGTCTTTTTCATAGAAGAATATTATAATGAGAATGTTATAAAAAAGAGGGATTGCTATGTTAAATTGTATCTTTGATGGTTTAATGGATACTATAAAATTACTTCCTTATTTATTAGGAACTTTTATTTTATTAGAATTATTAGAACATCGTCTTAATAAAAAGAATGAAAAATTATTACGTAAAAATAAAAAGTTTGGTCCAATCATTGGAGCAATCTTAGGGGCTCTACCACAATGTGGATTTAGTACAATGGCTGCTTCTTTATTTTCATCTAGAGTAATTACAATTGGTACTGTAATAGCAGTGTTTTTATCAACAAGTGATGAAATGTTACCAATCATGATTAGTGAAAAAGCAGATTTAAAATTAATTCTATCCATTATTGGTTTTAAAGTATTAATCGGTATCATAGTAGGATTTATTGTTGATTTAGTTTTAAGAAAGAAAGAAGAAAAAAATGAAATTCATCATTTATGTGAAAAAGATCATTGTGAATGTGAAACAGATGGAGTATTATTATCTGCCGTAAAACACACCATAAAAATAGCATTATTTATCCTTTTAGCAAATTGCTTAATCAATGGTATTATTTATTTCATTGGAGAAGAATCATTAAAGAAGATTTTATTAAATGGAAATATTATTACTCATTTCTTTGCAAGTTTAATTGGCTTAATTCCAAATTGTGCAAGTAGTGTAATTATGACAGAATTATATTTATCAAATTTAATTTCTATTGGTACATTACTTTCTGGTTTATTAACAGGAAGTGGATTGGGTATTTTACTTTTATTAAGAACAAATGAAAATAAAAAAGAAAATATTCAAATTATTTCTATTATTTATCTTGTAGGAGTAATTGTAGGAATTTTAGTAGATTTCATTATTTAAAGAACCGAAAGGTTCTTTTTTTGTTATAACGAAACCGGTTGAATAGTGCACGATTAAATAGTATAATACTTATAAGATAGAGAAGGAGAAGAAAAATGAAAAAGAACATTTACAAAAAATTATTTGTATTCTTAAACGTCATTGTTTCATTAACTCTTTTGATTTCTCTAGGATACGCTCAAATATCAAATGTAGATTTATCAATAGACGGAGATGTTTCCTTACTACAACAAAATGGAATTGTTATAAGTGATATTCATTATTCTAGTTGTAATGACATGACAGTTGACTCTATAACAATTGATACATATTATCAATCTATGTTTACTTCTCATGTAGAATTAGGAAATACTTCTTCTAGTTTTATTACATTAGAAGTAACGATAAAAAATTTAACAAGTGATCCCTATATTTTTGATGGATTAGTATATGATTCTAATTTTTATTCCAATTCTAATATTGTTCCATCTTTAAGTGGTATTACAGAAAATACTACGATATTAAATCCAGATGGAGAAACAGGAGATGAAGTAACATTTTATTTAACATTCTCTTATTTAGATCCAAATAACATTACCAATCAAACATTAAATAGTACCATCAATTTTCATTTCACACCAACAGTTAAAATCAATTATAGTGGACTAACCAATAGTAGTGGAAATACAGAAGAATATATTCGTAGAGCAAGTTTTACAAATAGTAATAATACAACTTATACTCCAACGATTAATTTAGGAACGTACTCTGGAAGTTTTGAAATAAAAGATTCATCAGGAAACACTTTACAGCAAGGAACAGATTATTCTTATAGTAATGGTATTGTTACATTCTTAAATAGTTTAACAGAAGATTATTATACAGTATCTGCAAAACAAAGTAATCTTGCTGATGTTATCTCAGATATAATAGATGGAGAAGAACCAGATGATCAAGGAATTTATACAGGGCCTCCAGGAGATAATTGTACCAATACATTTGTCTTAGATGGAACAAGTGATAACAATTTACGATATGTAGGTTCTAATCCATGTAATTACATAAAATTTAATTGTGATGATACTGGTAATAATTGTGAAACATGGAGAATCATTGGTATTATGAATGATACTTCTACAAAGACAATTAAGATTATTAGTCAAACAAGAGGTGCTGGATCTTTATGGAATTCAGCAGGTACCAATAACACATGGGAAGGATCTCTTTTACAAACAACATTAAATACAACATATTATAATAATCTTCATGATAATTATGGTAAAAATTTAATTCAACCAGTAAAATGGCCAGTAGGAGATATTAACATTCAAAGTTATTATGGAGATAATTATTATGCATTAGAACACAGTGAATTTACAGTGAACAATGCAAATGTTGGTTTATTGACATTATCAGATTATGCCCTAGCAACAAGTGGTTTGGCAGGAAATGGTGGATGGAATAGAACAAGCTGTCTAACAAGAAGAGCAACAAACCAAAACTGGAATAACTGTAGTAGTAATGACTGGTTGTGGGTATCTGGTTCAACGAATGAATGGACAAGTATCACAAGACAGAATACAACAAACGATGTATTTTTTATCAATAATAATGGAAGAACAGCAGTCAATTCTTATAGCTTTGCTTCTTATGTTTATCGACCAGTTGTATATTTAAAGACTAATGTACAGATTGCTGGAGGAGATGGATCTCTTAATAGTCCATATGAACTAGAAGGAATGAGTAGTTAAAAATGTAAGAGTCAAATCTTACATTTTTTTACAAATAAAAAAGCAAACAAATGTTTGTATATTTTTAAATTCTATGATAATATATTTTTAAGGAGAGATGTCTATGAATAAAGTCTATATTTGTATCGATTTAAAAAGTTTTTATGCATCTGTAGAATGTGTTGAAAGACATCTAAATCCCTTAACAACAAATCTTGTAGTAGCAGATTCCTCTCGTACTGATAAAACAATTTGTCTTGCTGTTACTCCATCTCTAAAACAATATGGATTATCAGGTAGATCTCGTCTTTTTGAAGTAGTACAAAAAGCAAGAGAAATCAATCGGAATAGACAAAAACCATTTATCAAGAAATCATATGATGATAACGAATTAAAAGAACATTTCAATTATCAATTAGACTATATTGTTGCTCCTCCAAGAATGTCTCTTTATATGAAATATAGTACAAATATTTATAACATCTATTTAAAGTATTTATCGAAAGAAGATATTATTGTTTATTCCATTGATGAAATATTTGCTGATGTTACAAATTATTTAAAATTATACAAGTGTAGTCCAAAAGAATTAGTAACGAGAATTTTAAAAGATGTTTATAAAGAAACAGGAATAACCGCAACAGCTGGAATAGGAACCAATTTATATTTAGCAAAAATTGCAATGGATATAGTTGCTAAGAAAAAAGAACCAGATGAATATGGAGTAAGAATTGCAGAATTAAATGAAATATCTTATCGAAAAGAATTATGGAATCATACCCCTTTAACAGATTTTTGGAGAATAGGAAGAGGAATTTCAAAAACATTAGAAAAGAATCATTTATATACCATGGGAGATATTGCAAGAGCTTCTCTAGAAAATGAAAATAAATTATTTAAATTATTTGGAATTAATGCTGAACTCATAATAGATCATGCTTGGGGATGGGAACCTTGTGAAATAAAAGAAATAAAAAAGTATAAACCAATGAGTAAATCTATATCAAAAGGACAAGTTTTATTTCATCCATATGTTTATGAAAAAGCAAAAATTATTGTGAAAGAAATGTTAGAATTATTAATTCTAGAAATGGTAGAAAAGCATTATGTAACAGATCAATTAGTTATGACCATTGGTTATGATATTTCGAATAACGAAACTTATGATGGAACAATTATAGAAGACTTTTACGGAAGAAAAGTACCAAAGTATGCACATGGTACGATTCGTATGAATCATCATACTTCCTCTACAAAATTGATTCAAGAGAAAGGCCAAGAATTATTTGAAAGTATTATCAATCAAGATTTAACAGTAAGAAGAGTAAACCTTGCTCTTTGTAATTTAAAAAGAAAAGACCAAGTAGAAAAAGAAATTGTTTATGAGCAATTAGATTTGTTTGAGCAACCAAAAGATTATAAAAAGAAGGAAGAAAATGAAAATAAAATACAAAATACGATTATTCACTTACAAGAAAAGTATGGAAGAAATTCCATTTTAATTGGAACCAATCTAAAAGAAGGAGCAACTACGATAGAAAGAAATAAACAAGTAGGAGGTCATAAAGCATGAAAGATTATTCAGATATCATAGAATTACCTCATTATGAATTAAGATATCATGAAAAGATGAATATGATGAATCGTGCCGCTCAATTTGCATCTTTTGATGCCTTGGATGGATATAAAGAAGAAATCCATGAAACAGGAAGAATAACGACATCAAAAAAGAATTTAACAGAAGAAGAGATTTCTCTTTTAAATGAGCAATTACAAGTTTTAAAACCAAATGACAAAGTAAAAATAACATACTTTATCAAAGACTTAAAAAAGTCTGGAGGAAAATATCTTACAGAAGAAAAAGAAATCAAAAAGATTGACACATTTACACAACAAATCATATGTCAAGACAATGTAAAAATATCATTCAATCAAATCGTTCATATGCAAATCATTTAATCCTCATGATATAATTGCCTTAGAATAGGAGAGATAAAATGAAAAAATTAAAATATTTCTTACTTGTCGTTTTATTTTTACCAATTATGGTAAGTGCAAAAGAATATTGTACTGTAGTATCCGGAAATGGAAAAGATATTGGTAGTGAAATTTCTTGTGGAGGAGAAAACTTCTATATCATTAACAATGAAGGAGAAACACTAAAACTATTATCAAAATATAATCTAGATACCGGATTTGTATTTGAAGAAGTAGTTGTATCAGAAAGTAGATTTCAGGAATTAGTAGATACTTATCGTACTTGTTCACAATATGAACCAGATTCTTGCTGGATTGACGGTGATATTACAGAGGAAGAGGAATTTAGAGACTATAATAGTGTGGATAGAGAAAATGAAGAACACCATAGTTTCATTATGTTAAAAGAAATTAAAAACAGAAAGTTAAAACAAAGTCCTAAAGCAATTGGAATTCATGGAGAAAGAGATAATCCTGAATATCCAGAATATGGTGTTGTAACGATGCTTGTTTCTGGAGAATCAACTGGAATTGCCTATGGAGGATATCGTTACACAGATTTAATACTTGATTCAGTGCCATTCTTTGGAGATGGTAATCTTATGTTTTCATTAGAAGATTATGGAGACTATCTATATGATCAAGGAATTGAATTAGGAGGAATCGATTTAATAACGATAAAAGAAATAGATGAACTCATTTATAAAATATCAGGAGAGCATCTACCTTTAGAGGAATGGGCATCCAATGACTGGGAAGCAATACCATCTCATTTTGACGGTTATTATTATTTACTTGGAAATATGAAAGAGTTTATTCCAGCAGGATATGAATGGATTTATTCTACAACTTATTGGACAAGAACGTTTCGAACATATGACAGTCAGTATTTTTACTTTGTAGATACCCAAGGAGATATTTGTAATGGACATCAATGCCAAACCGCAGCAGCAGGAATTCGACCTGTAATTGAAATTGAAAAAGATAACGTTAAATATACGATTAAAACAGAAACAGATGGAAATGGAACAATTGAAGTAGTAGATACGGCTTCTGGAGGAGAAACAATTACCTTTAGAGTATCTGCAAAAAAAGATTATAAACTTACTGGTTTAACCATTACTGCAGATAATGGCGAAAAAGTTGAATTTAATGAAGAAGATATTACCCAGAATAGTGATGGAACTATTAGTATTAGTACCAATATATTCACAATGCCTTATTCCAATGTAACAATTCAAGCAAGATGGTCAATCGTGAATCCATACACATCAAGGAGTATATGGTTAGTTCTAATTGTATTAATGGTGACAGGAGTTGGAATGTTAGCAATAAAGAAAGAAAAAACAAATTAGTTTTTTCTTTTTTTTGAACCTATGGTATACTGTATAGTAGAGAAGGTAGGTGATAGAATGAAGAATAAAATTAAATTTGTTTGTTATATTCTATTCTTTGTTTTATTACTATTATCAATAAAAACTATGATGCCAAAGGTTATATCAGAAGTATATCCTACCTTTGTTTTTTCTGATGGAAGAATAACAGAATCGATTGAAGGTTTTGGTTATGAAATAGATACTTCTTCTCTAACACCAACATTAAAGATTAATAATGGAGGAACTTATATTGTAAAAGGATCTTCAACAGAAGGTTCTATAGTAATAGATAAAGGAATTCGAAATGTAAAAATCGTATTAGAAGATTATTCTTTAGCAAGTTCCAATACTGCACCAATTATTATTGGAAAAGAAAGTAGAGTATCGATTCAAGTAGTTGGTACTTCTACATTAACAGATAATGAAAATCCAGAAAATGAAACCTCTACCGATCCACTTTTAGCAGATGCTTATGAAGGAGCAGCAATTAAGATGAAAAGTGGAGCAACCTTAAAACTATTTGGTACTGGAATATTAAATATTGAAGGAAATTCTAAGAATGGTATTAAAGGATCAACCGGAACTATTCTAGAAGTAAATTCTGGTACATATAATATCACATCAGAAAATGATGGAATTTCAATGGATAATAATATTGTCATTCACGATGGAATCTTTCATATTGAATCTATGAGAGATGGAATAGATTCTAGCGGAGAAATCACCATAAAAAATGGAGAATTCCATATCACAACATCTACGGGATATCATGCAAATGGCTTTGATAGTGAAACTATGAGTGCGAAAGCGATAAAAGCAACCGGAAGAGATATTTCAGGAGACTCGGTTAATGCAATTACAATTTCAGGAGGAACATTCTATCTAGATTCTAGAGATGATGCAATTCACTCTGATGGAATTATTCAAATTACAGGAGGAACATTTGAAATTTATAGTGGAGATGATGCGATACACGCAGATGCTAATCTAACAATAGGAAATGAATCTTCAAAAGATAGAGACCCAGAGATTACCATTACTTCTAATTTTGAAGGAATAGAAGGCGGAAATATCGATGTCTACAATGGAAAAATAAAAATCACATCCGTAGATGATGCCTTTAATTCTAAAGGAATCTTTATTAATAATCGTAAAACAGGTGGAAATATAAAAGTCTATGGTGGACAATTATATTTGGATTCTACCACTCAAGATGGATTAGATTCGAATAATGATATTATCCTTTCTGGTGGAGATATTGTTATCTTCTCTTCTCCAAAAGGAACGGATAATTCCTCATTAGATCCAGACCGTTATTTAATCATTGATGGCGCAACTGTATTTGCGGCAGGTACTAATTTTATGAACGTAAAACCAACATATGGATCTCAACCATATGTAGAAGAAAAAACAACAAGACCAGCAGGAGCAACCGTAAAAGTAACCATGAATAATGAACTTGTCTATACCGATACCCTTCATAGAGAAAGTGATTATATTTTATATTCTTCTCCAGATTTCCAAACAGGAACCATAGAAAATGGAGAATTAGTTGCTTGTAAAAACTCATCTTTTGATAGAGAATGGACTGAAGAAATTATAGAAAATCCTTCTTTCGATGAAGAAGGAAAAATGAAATATACTTCTAATTGTGGAGAAATAGAGTATAAAACAATACCAAAATTAACTCCAGAAGAAACAGATGAAGTTCCAGAACAATATACAATAACATTTGAAAAAGATGATTATACTCATGTAAATGTATATTATTCACAAGATTTATCAGATCCAAATGAAGAAGATGTTTCTTCTACGATTGCTAGAAACGTAGAAAGACAAGAACCATTAGGAGATGGAACGGATCAAGTGAATTTCTGTATCACAATAGATGACCCATATGAATTAAAATCTGTTACAACAAACAATAACAATTACAATCAATTAAAAACATTAAATAATAATTGCTATAGAATGACGAAAGTAAATGGAAATGTCACAGTAATCATAAAATCTACTGCAATTACAGAAGAAATTGTAACAGTAAAAACTCCTCAAAAGACAAGAATCATTGGAGAAAATATATTTGAAAAAATAGAATATACAAAAACTTTTACCTATTTAGATTTTATGAATAGTGTAGATATTATTTCAAATTCTATTACTGTAAAAAATACAAATAATAAAACTGTAACAAGTGATACTGCAACTCTTGCAACAAAATCAAAATTATTATTAGAAACAAAAGATTATACCATTATCGTAGAAGGAGATGTTAATCAAGATGGAAAGATTTCATCTGCTGACTACGTTGCAATAAAAAATCATATCATGGAGACTAAGAAGATTACAGACTCTAGTCTGTTCTTAGCAGCAGATATGAATCAAGATAATAGAATTTCATCTTTAGATTACATCACCATTAAAAAGATCATAATGGGGGAGATGTAGTATGAAAAGATTGAAGTTATTCATTTTATTATTCTTATGTTTCTCTAGTATGAAAGTTTATGCATCTCAAATAACAGTAAATCCTACTAGTTTATCCATTCAAAAAGGAAATATTGTAGCTTTTAAAATTACAGCAGAAAACTGTGCAGGAAGAGTAGATGTTTCAACAAGTGATAATAGTATAGCAAGTGTTAATAAAACAAGTGTATTCTTAGATAATTCTACAGAAACCATTATAGTAACAGGAGTAAATGATGGGAATGCAACTCTTACTGTTCAAATAACAGATGTAACAGATTATGATTTAAAACCAGTTACAGGAACAAAATCAGTACCAGTATATGTTTATTCCATAAACCCATCTACAAACAATGATTCAAAACAAGAGCAAATTTCTTCTCAAGGAGAACAAGCACCACCAGAAGAAAAGAAAGAAGATTTGTTTAATATTTCAAAATTTGAAGTAGTTGGATATAACTTAGCTTTTGAGGAATCAAAAGAAGAATACTATATGATTATAGATGAAAAAGTAGATAAGTTATATGTCATAGTAGAAGGAGAAGGAATAACAGTAGAAGGAGATAAAGAAGTAAACATCAAAGATAAAAAAGATTTTACGGTAACTATCTCTAATGGAACAATTAAAAAAGATTATAAAATTACGTTAAATAGAGAAAGAAAAGAAGAGTCTTATCCAAAAAAGAAAGAAGAGAAAAAAGATAATGATTTTGCATTTCAAATTACTTTTGCTTTATTAGTAATCTTAATTCTTTCCAATATTATTTATTTCTTTGTAAAATCAAAAAAGAAAATAAGTCATATAATTAAAGATGAAGAAGTCCTATAAAAACTTCTTTTTCTTTTTATCCTTATGATATAATAGTTTTTAGAGATGATGTGTATGAAAAATAATGTATTAAAAAGTATTTGTATGTGGACTCTATTATTTATGATTGTAGAGTTTCTATTTGTTGTATTAATTAGTAAAAGTATCAGTGGACAATTAGTTGCTAATACATTTTTAACAAGTTTAATTTTAGGAGAAATTGCCACTCTTTTAACAACCTTAAAAAGAGGAAACAAAATCTTTATGGGATTACTACTATTGGTAACAGGAATTCTATATGCAACACAAGCAGTATTCTATAGTATTTTTAAAGTATATTTTTCTCTTTACGATTTAGCTCTTCAAGATCAATTAGGTGATTTTATGAAAGAAACTATTACTTTAATTATTCGTTATTTCCCATATATATTAATATTCTTATTGCCATTTCTATTATTTTTAATTCTTCAAAAAAAATATAAAGTAGTAAGAACTACTCCTTATATTTCTTATTTATTATTACTATCGATTATTGGAACTCTTTTTGCAAGAACAGTATTTGTAGATTTTAATAAAGATAAAGTTTATAGTACTTATGATATTGAACATAATGTAAATAATATCTCTTTAAGTATAAAAAAATTAGGAGTTGTTAATAGTTATGTTTTAGAAGGAAAAAGAATATTATTTGGATATACTCCTAAAAATATAAAACCAGTAGAAATTCCAAAAGAAAAAGAAATAGTAGAGTATGAAGATAATGATAGGAAGCTAAAATTAAAAGATACAGATAATGAAACAGTAAAACAACTTCATTCTTATATAGAAACAGAGCAAAAAACTTCTAAGAATAAATATACTGGTATGTTTAAAGGATATAATTTAGTCTATATTACCGCAGAGTCATTTAGTGAAATAGCAGTTAGAGAAGATTTAACACCAACTCTATATAAATTAATTCATAATGGTTTTGTATTTAAAAACTTTTATACTCCAAACAACTTATCAACAATAGGTGGAGAATTTCAATCTTTAACAGGATTATATCCAGATTATTCCATTCTAAAGAAATGGCGCAATGGAACAAATGCTTTTCCATTTGGACTTGGAAATATCTTTCGAAATCTAGGGTATGATACTTATGCTTATCACAATAATACATATACTTTCCAAGATAGAAATAATTATATTGCTTCTCAAGGCTTTACGAATTTTATTGGTTGTGGAAATGGTATGGAAAATAGAATTAATTGTTATAGATGGCCACAAAGTGATTTAGAAATGATGGATGCTACGAAAGAAGATTATATTCATAGTGAAAATCCTTTCTTAGCTTATTATATGACAGTATCTGGTCATTTTGCTTATACCTATTCTGGTAACTCTATAGCTTCTCAAAATAGAGAACTAGTAGAGAATTTAGATTTAAGAGAATCTTCTAAAGCCTATATCGCAACTCAAATAGAATTAGATAGAGCTCTAAAGAATTTAATCGATTCTCTAGAAGCAGAAGATAAACTAGATCAAACAGTATTTGTTTTAATGGCAGATCATTATCCTTATGAATTAGAAGAAGAAGCAATTCAAGAATTATCTACTTATGAAAGAGATAATATTGAAATTAATCATAATGCTTTAATTCTATGGAATCCAAAAGTAGAGAAAAAAGAAATAGAAAAGCCTTGTATGTCATCTGATGTTTTACCAACCATTTATAATTTATTTGGAGTAGAGTATGATTCTAGATTATTTACAGGAAAAGATATTTTATCAAACGATTTTGGTATTGCGATTCTATCTGATCGTAGTTGGATTACAGAAGAAGGAGTCTATAATGCATCAGAAAATGTATTTACTCCAAAACAAGAAGTAGAAGACAATTATGTAGAAACAATTAATCAATTAGTAAATAATAGATTAAATATTTCAAGAGAAATCATTGAAAATGATTATTATTCTTATTTAATAGTAGAAAATGAATAAATAATTTAGTATACTTAATAATGTAGGAGAGTGAAAGTATGAAAGAATATATGGATTATGAAAAATTAAAAATAGTAAGAGAACGTGATGGATTTATCGCTGCTTTAGATCAAAGTGGTGGATCAAGTGCTAAGACACTAGAAAAATATGGAATTCCACAAGATAGATATTCTAGTGAAGAAGAAATGTTTAATCTAATTCATGAGATGAGAAAAAGAGTATTTACTTCTAAGGTATTTACATCAGAAAAAATATTAGGAAGTATTCTTTTCTATAAAACAATGGAATCTAAAGTAGAAGATAAATATACAGCAGATTATTTATGGGAAGATAAAAATATCGTAGCTTTCTTGAAAGTAGATAAAGGATTAAAAGACGAAGAAAATGGCGTTAAATTAATGAAAGATATCCCAGATTTAGAAGAACAATTAGAAGTTGCTAGAAAACGTCATATCTTTGGTACTAAGATGAGAAGTGTCGTCTTAAAAGCTGATCCTAAAGGAATTCATGATATCGTTCTTCAACAATTTGAATTTGCAAAAACAATTTGTAATAATGGTTTAGTACCAATCATTGAACCAGAAGTAGATATTAATATTCCAGATAAGAAAGAAGCAGAAGAAATTCTTTTAGAAGAAATTAAGAATGTATTAAATTCATGGAAACCAGAAGATTTAATTATGTTTAAATTTACAATTCCAACAGAAGCAAATCTATATGAAGAATTATATGATTATAACTGTGTAGTAAGAATTGTTGCTTTATCAGGAGGATATGATAACGATACAGCATGTCGTCTATTAAAACAAAATAGACATATGATTGCCTCTTTCTCAAGAGCATTACTTGAAAACTTAAATGATTCACAGTCTCAAGAAGAATTTGATAATGCCCTAAAAGATGCAATTGATAAGATTTATGATGCATCAATTTAAAAGAAACATTACGTTTCTTTTTTTGTGTTATAATAAAACTAGGAAGAAGGTTAGCTTATGGAAGAATTAGAATTTGAACCATTATTTGAAGAATATGTAGATTTTGAAACATTCTCAAAATCTGATTTTAGAATAGTAGAAGTAAAAGATTGCTTTGCAGTACCAAAAAGTACAAAGTTGTTGCAATTTACTCTAAATGATGGAACAGGAGTAGATAGAACTATTTTAAGTGGAATTCATGCTTTCTATGAACCAGAAGAGTTAATAGGAAAGAAAGTAGTAGCTATCTTAAATTTACCACCTAGAAGTATGATGGGAGTAGATTCTTGTGGAATGCTATTATCCGCAATTCATAAAGAAAATGGAGAAGAAAAATTAAACTTAATGATTGTAGATGATTCTATACCAGCAGGTTCAAAATTATACTAATTATTAGGAGGTTTCCTATGAAAAAATATGTAGTAAGCGATCTTCATGGAGATGGATTAGTTTACGCAACTATTATTTCTTATTTAGAAAGTATTCATCCAAAAAGAGATTTCAAATTATATATCAATGGAGATTTAATTGATAGAGGAGAAAACTCTGCAGATATGTTATTGGATGTTTATGATAAGATGAAAAACCAAGATTATCCAATTGAATTACTCGCAGGAAATCACGAACTAATGATGTGGAATGCTTTTAAAGAAAGAAGAAAAGGAATTTCTGGAGAAAATGTAAAGTTATGGTTACATTACAATGAAGGAAAAATAACAGATGAAGTTTTAGAAAAAAGATTACGTACAAAAGAAAAAATATTAGAAGTTGTAGATTTTATTTCTAATTTAAGAGTTTGTGAAACACTAGAAGAAAAAATAGGTGGAAAAGAAGTATTACTAGTTCATGCATCTTGTCCATCAGAAGTAGAACAATTAAAGAGATTAAAATTAAAAGATTTAGACGAATATAGTTATTATGTATGGGCAAGAAAAAATGATCCAATGATTCCATTTCGTTGTAGAATTGGAAATAATGATTATTTTTCTATTGTAGGTCATACACCCAATCATTCTATGAATGGTTTTGAATATCATAAGGATGAAAATTATTTTAATATTGATGGGGGTATTAGAACTCCACTAGTTCAAATAAATGATGAATTTTTAAGAGTACTTACTTTTCATCAAAATGGAAATGTGATAGCAGGGAATTACTTTAGTAAAGGAGAAATACTTCCTTTTTCAAAAAGTGAATTAGAAATGGAAAAGAAAAAAGTAAAAAAGTTAGGAGAAAGAAAATGAAAGAAGTAAGAGATTTTTTAAAAGAATGTGGCATGTATTTTCTAGCAACTACAGAAGGAGATCAACCTAGAGTAAGACCATTTGGAACAGCAGAAATATTTGAAGGAAAACTATATATTGAAACAGGAAAGAAGAAAAATGTATCCAAACAAATTGAGACAAATCCAAAAGTAGAATTATGTGCTTGCAAAGATGAAAGATGGTTACGTGTAGAAGGTGTACTAGTAAGAGATGATAGAAGAGAAGCCAAACAAGATATGCTAGACAAGAATCCAGAATTAAAAAGACTATATAGTGCAGATGATGATAATACAGAAGTATTATACTTTGATCATGCTAAAGCAACATTTTATTCCTTTACAGAAGAACCAAAAGTAATCGAGTTCTAATAATACTTTCATGTTATAATGATAATGAAAGGTAGGAGGTAAGATGAAAAGATTAAACGTTAAAGGAATCTTACTGTTCGCAATTCTAATAGGAATTGTGATAGGAGGAATTCTTATTTTAGTCTTTCCAAAAAAAGACAAAACCCCACCGAAAGAAAAAAAACAAGAAGTATCTTATTATGAAAAAGTAGAAAAGAAACTAAAAGATAAAGTAGATTCTTCTTTTTTAGAATGGGTTAATAAAGAATATCCAGAATCTATAAAAGAGTTAAGTAATTTATTAGAAAAAAAAGAATATCAAGAATCAATCTGGCATGAAGCAACAGGTTATTCTTATTTAGTATTACAAGATTTAAAAGAGAATAAATATGATTCTATGAATAATGTCAAAATCCTAGATAAAACGAGTAGTACAATTAGTATCGTAGGAGATGTCTCCTTAGCAGACAATTGGTATATTGCTCCGAAATATGATTCTAGAGGTGGAATTACAGGAATCCTATCAGAAGATATTTTAAACATCATGAAAGATAGTGATTTGATGATTGCTAACTCAGAGTTCACAATAAGTAGTAGAGGAAGTGCAATGCCAGGAAAACTTTATACTTTTAGAGCGAAACCAGAAAGAGTAGATATCTATCCAGAAATGGGAGTAGATTTATTAACACTTGCAAATAATCATGTATATGATTTTGGACAAGATGCTTTTTTGGATATGTTAGATATTTTAAATGAAAAGAAAATGCCATATATTGGTGCAGGAAGAAATATAGAGGAAGCAAAGAAACCATATTATTATATTCTTGGAGGATATAAATTTGCCTTTGTAAATGCTACTCGTGCAGAAAAATATAAATTAACTCCAGGAGCAACCGAAGACTCTGAAGGAGTATTTCGTTGCTATGATTCAGGATTATTATTAGAAGAAGTAAAATCTCTTCGACAAGAAAGTGACTATGTCGTAGCAATTATCCATTACGGAAGAGAAGATTCACATGAATTAGAAGAGGAACAAATTAAGTTATCACACGATTTAATTGATTCAGGAGCAGATATTGTAGTAGGACATCATGCTCATACTCTTCAAGGAATAGAAGTATATAATCATAAACCAATTATTTATAATTTAGGAAATTATTTATTCAATGATCAAACAGATGATACCGCAATCTTTCAAATTAGTATGAAAGAAAATAATACTATGTATTATCAAATTATTCCTGCCATTCAAACAAATTGTAAAACATCTCTATTAGTAGAAGATGATAAACAAAGAGTAATTAATAATATCAATAAATGGAGTATTAATGCTCATTTAAATGAAGATGGATATCTAGGAGAAGGATAATCATTGAAATATTAACAGAAATATGATATAATACACCTCATTAAAAAGGGGTGTATTTTTTATGCCATACCTAACAAAATTAGAAGTATTAGAATGTTTACAAAAAATGACTTTTCGAATTACTTCTATCATTCAAAACCCATCAGATCCAAATGGTCTATACATGTATTCCATACCAAAAGATCCAACCAATCAAGAAGAAGTAAAAGAAGCCAATAAAGACTTTGATGTCTATTTATTATTATCATTATTAAGATATTTTTCTTACTATGAAGATGCTTTTATTGATGAAATTGATGATAAAGATTTAGATTTTTCTAAATTAAGAGATCATATCTTTTTCAATAAAAAAGATGCAAATCGTTTTAGTAACAAACAGATAATTCGTTATATCAGAGATGGTTTTTCTCACAATGAAGGAGAAAAAGAAATCTATAAAATAGCAAGAGATGGTAGTTATATCGATTTTGATATGAAAAAAACAAAACCCGTTCCTTTTCATATAAGACTATATCAAGAAGACTTAATTACTTTAATGGAATCTTTTAATAAAGTAGACTATGTATTCTATATGAATCTAATAGATGAAGATAATAAAGTATTAAAAAGAGTATATGCAAATGGGAAAAAAGCAACTCCTGCTATTTTAGAAAAGATACAAAGCAAATTAGCAGGAAGTTCTATGTATCAAATATTTAAAAACGTTTATGACAAAATATTATCTATTTTAGATCAAGAACAAATTCCTTATGAAATAAAAGAGTATCCATTAACAAAAGAACAAAAAGAGATGATAAAGCAATTTCAAAAAAGAACAGAATACTTAGATAAAAATAATCAACAATTAGATTTCATAAGACAAACATTAATGGATTATTTGTTTAGTGAAATAACTCCATTACAAGTAGAAAAAATGGCACAAAAATTTGATACTTATTTCTTTGTTTCCCTCTTACATGAAAATCCAATGGCATCTTTTAAAGATATTTTAAAAGAATATGAAAAAGCAATGAATCATTTACTAAATCCAAAAGAAGAAGTAGAAGAAATACCATTAAGAATATGTGAAATTATAAATGATTTCCCAAGAATAGGTCTTATGAATTCCAAAAGAATATTTGAAAATGTTGCGATGGAATATATTACATATTATTTATCTGTAATTGAAAAACAAGATACCAAAGAAAATGAGCATTTAAGAAACTCTGTAACACATGGAAGATGGTTTATTGATAATGATGGAAACATTCATTTCTTTGATGCTCCTAACGGAAAAAAGAACGATTATAATTTTGATTGGACTTATACAATAAACATTATGGATTTAATCATACAAATCAATAAAGAAATAAAAAAAGCAAAAGAAAAAAGAAAGGACTCAACTCATTGTTGAGTCTTTTTCAACGAAAAAGTTATCGAAAAATATAAAAATATATGATATTCTTTTATCATGAGGTGAAATTATGAAGAATAAATTATTGATTATTGTAATAATCAGCATTTTAGCAGGAGGAATATTTGGATTTAGTATAGGATCTTATAATAGAGAAGACACATTACCAAAACCAGAAGTAACAGGAGGAGAAAGAGGACAATTAGGAATTGATAAAAATATTAATGAAGAAACAATTGATAAATATTTAAATAGAGAAGATTCCGTATATCGTGATATGAGAATGCTAGAAGATCCAGGAAATTATGCCGCAATAGGAGGAGATTCTTATCTATCAGGATTTGTAAAAGGATTTGAAGTTGTTCCTTATCCATATTTAACAGAAGTAAAAGGATTGCCAGAAGAAGTTGGAAATTCTTATCAAGGAAGAGTATTATTTACAGAACAAGAAAATGGTACTTATAAAGCAAACTATAAAGAATCATTAGAAATATTAGAGTATTATTTTCCAAAAGATAAAAATATATTCTTAATGTGTGGTGGAGGAGGATACGCTGGTATGACAAAAAGTTTATTAGTATCTTTAGGATGGGATGCAGATAAGATTTATAATACTGGTGGATACTGGTTCTACAATGGAGAAAATAATATTAAAACTAAAAGAGAAGACGGTAACTATGATTTTTGGAAAGTAGTTTATCATGATATTAATTTTGATACACTAACAGAGGTAGAAGAATGAAAAAAAGATTACTAGGAATTGTTTTACTAGTGATTCTTTTACTAGGGTTAACCGGATGTAATACTAAAGATGAAAAAATAAAATTATCAGAAGAGTATTATAAAGAAGATAGTGGAAGTTTAGTAGAAATTACAAATGAGGAAATTCCTACAGATAAAAATTATATTTTATTCACTTATAATAATTATTGTAATTTTCCACTTCCTTGTGATGAAGTGTTTAAGAGTTTTGCAGAAAAGGAAAAAATTGATATTTTAGCAATCCCTTTTGCTGAATTCAAGAAAACTGAATTTTATTCAGAAATAAAATATGCACCATCTGTAATCATCATAAAAGGAAAAAAAGTAATTGCATACTTAGATGCAAATTCTGATAATGATACACAGAAGTATCAAGACGTAGAAGAATTTACAAATTGGGTAGAACAATTTGTGGAAATAGAAAATTAAGGAGAAAAATATGAAATCAAAAGTATATTTCACCAAAGAAATTACACCAGATAGTTTAATCAAAATGTATGAAGCTTTAGGAGTAGAATTATCTGGAAAAGTAGGAATTAAAGTATCAACAGGAGAAGATGGCGCAAAAGGATATTTAAAAGCCAATTTAATTAAACCATTAGTAGATAAATTAAATGGAACAATTATTGAATGTAATACAGCTTATCCTGGAGCTCGTAATGATGCAGTAGAACATATGAAAGTAGCAGAAAAACATGGCTTTGTAGATATGGGAGAGGGAGTAGAAATTATGGATGGTATTGGAGAGTTTAAAATACCAGTTCATAATGGAAAACATCTAGAATATGATATCATTGGAAAAGGAATAGAACATTATGATTCTATTATGAACCTAGCTCATGGAAAAGGTCATATGATGGGTGGTTTTGGAGCCAATCTAAAAAATCAATCCATCGGAATTGCTTCTCGTAATGGAAAAGCATACATTCATAGTTGTGGACAAACAGAAGATCCAGATAAATGCTGGAAAGTAAAAATTGAACAAAAAGATTTTATCGAATCTATGGCAGAAGCAGCAACAGCAGTAGCAGATTACTTAAAAGAAAACAATAAACCAATTGTTTATATTACGGTTGCAAATGCAATTTCCCTAGATTGTGATTGCGATGCTCATCAAGGAGATCCTGTAATGGATGATATCGGTATCTTTGCATCAACTGATCCTGTTGCAAATGATCAAGCATTTATCGATGCTGTTTGGGCAAGCAATGATAAAGGAGCTAAAAAACTACAAGAGAGAATTGATTCTAGAGTAGGAAGACATATTACAGAATATGCAGAAGAACTAGGATTAGGTTCTACAGATTACGAGTTAATTGAACTATAAAAAAGACAGAAATGTCTTTTTTTTATTCCAAAAGAAAAAATCCATGATATAATTTTAATGAATAATAGAAAGGTTAGGTGATAAGAGTGGATTTAGAAGAAATCAAAATACGTTGTATTAGATCTTATGATGGACTAACCTTAGCCTTTGATAGTAAAGATTGTTATGATTTATATTACTTATATAAACAACATGGTATTAATGTCGAAATATTAGTAAGAACAAAAGACTTTATCGTAAGTCATCCTGAAATAAAAGAAGGGGAAGCTTACTATGTAATTGGTTATAAAATAGAAAATGGAGAATATGTTATGAAAGCACATTCTCATAATTATATTTGTGAACCAATAGAAAGAATTGCTCCAACAGGAAAACCTAAAATATCTATCGTGTGTCCAGTATATAAAGCTGAAACTTGTATCGCAAATTGTTTGGATTCTATTTTACTTTCTACACAAGATGAACTAGAAGTAATTTGTGTAGATGATGATTCGCCTGATAGAAGTAAAGAAGTCATTCATTGGTATGAAGAAGCCTATCCAGGAATTATTAAATATTATCATCAAGAAAATCAAGGAGTAAGTTTTGCTAGAAACAAAGGAATAGAACTCGCAACAGGAGAGTACATTGCTTTAATTGATAATGATGATTTTGTTCATCCTAGAATGTATGAAGAATTATTAATCGCTGCAGAAGAAACAGGATGTCCTATCGCAATTGGAAAAACGATTATCAAAGATCCAAATGGAAATTCAAGTATTGTTTTAGATGTACCAAATGAAAAGAATTTAAGATATTCAGTTACTCCATATGATGAAATGATGCAATTAAAAAACAAATGTGACTGTCATAATATTTTCTTTGTTGCGGTATGGCATAAAATAATTAAAGCAGACTTAGTAAAAGCTCATCCATTCCCAACATCCAATCATTATGAAGATACTGCTTATACGAGAATGATTTATTCTTACATAGATAACTTTGCTTTTTCTTTTAATGCTTATTATGTATGGGATCAAAGAAGAAGAAATACAGTAGGTACTGCAAGTACTTATAACTATGAACGGAAAAGTGATGATGTTTATGAAATTCATAAAAAATTCTTTGATGCAAACTTCTTTGGTTATGAAGCAGGTAATAAAGATAGAATTGATTGGTTATCTTATGACTTAATTAAAGAAGTATATGATTATTTAAAGAAAACAAATTCTCTAGATCCAGAGAATGATTTAAATAAAATTGTAAAAAAACAAATTAAAGATCATTTTGGATTACTGTATTTAGAAAATAATCCACATGTAAAAGAAGATCAAGAATTACTAGATTATATTAAAAAGATAGAAAAGTAGATTTTTCTATCTTTTTTTGTTATAATATTCCGCACGGAGGTTTTAATATGTCAAAAACAGTATATGAATTATATAAAGAAAATCCACAAAATAAATTATCAAAAACGTTTTTAGATGAAGTCTTTGATTTACTAATAGAAGATGAATTAAAACCTTATGTATCAGATTTCATAGTATCAGATCAACAAAATGATAATCTAGGAACATATAATTTTGATACAAGATGTATCAAGATATTTCAAAGAGAAATTGAAGATAATCGTCTATTTCATGATATGAGTGCATCTCTTCAAGCAATTCAAACAATTCAACATGAACTAGAACATGCTAGAGAATTAAAACGAGTAGAAGAAGGAAGATATTCTTATCCTTTCCAACAAGGAAAATGTAATTTAGCATCTCTAGTATCCAAATATGCTTTAAAAGATTATGCGATTCAAAGAGGAATTGTTCGTCCTTATTATGAAGAAATTGATACAAGATATTTACGTTATAAAATCAATAAAGAATATCAATATGATCCAGGAGAAAGATTATCAGAAATAGAATCATGGAAATATATTGTAAATTTAATAAAAAATCAAAGAAGAACACAAGAAGTTTTAAGAGCTAGATCTATGTTATTTTATAGTTATAGAAGAGGATATAGAAATATTGGATATGGTATAGAATCTCCAACACTTAATTTTTTATTAAATACTAGGATGTTAGAAGATTATTATTTTTTGAAAAAAAGATTAGAAGAACATGACTATTCATTTGATACTAGATTAACGTATGGATTACCATTAACACAAGAAGAGTATGATCAAAAAATATTAGCAAAAACAGGATTAGAGATAAGAAAAAAATAGAGTTTAAGCTCTATTTTCTTTTGTATAATGTTTTTCTAATTCTTCCTTGGAATAGTATTTTAAAATTCCATCTGTTGCTTGAAAATATCCAACAATATATTCTGGTTTAAACGTATAAATATATCCATCTTTATGGTATAAAGAGGAATGATCAACACCTCTTCTAAAATCTAATTCTAAGTCAACAACATCTCTTGGTAAGGCAACTAATAATGCTCCTCTAGAACCCCTATAAGAATTCTTTAATAATCCACATAACCTCATTAAATCAGAGGCAGGAGTAAGTGTTTGAGAAGGATAAGGAGGATTGTTATTAACAATTCCTTGCATAGCAGCACCATTATTAATAAAACCATTTTGCATAATATCTTTTAGAATAGGATCCTCATAGGGATCATCATTTTGAATCGCATAACTTCTATGAATTCCTAAAAAAGTATTGGAATTATTACAAAGAGACATTAATTGATTTCCTAATTCTAATGGAATTTTAGGTTCACGATTATCAATCGCAATACATCTATTTAAAAATACTTCTCGAATAATTTCAGGAGCAAGTTTCATTTGAATTAATCCTTCAAGATAAGAACTACCTGTTATATAAAAAGTATTATCTTGAATAGATTTATTACGATAATATTCTATTTGTTCTAGTATTTCATCATATCCAGTATCCATTTGTTTTTCAATAACACCACTTTTAGGAGTCTTATTCAAATGAACTTTATCAAATAGTACATGAAATAATTTCATAGATATCACATCCTAAAAAAATTATATCAAAAAAAGTAAAAAAAATTCTACTCTTTTTTCCTTAAAAATAGTATCATTATATTAAAGGAAGGTGAGACAATTGAAAACGGGATTTGATAATAAAAAATATGTAAAAGTCCAAAGTGAAAAAATTAAAGAAAGATTCAAACTATTCGATAAATTATATTTGGAAGTAGGGGGAAAATTATTTGATGATTCCCATGCCGCAAGAATACTTCCAGGATTTAAAAATGATGTTAAAATCAGTATGTTCCAAGAATTAAAAGATGATTTAGAAATTATCTTTTGTATTAATGCCGGTGATATTGAAAAGAATAAAAGAAGAGGAGAATATGGAATTACTTATGATGTAGAACTAGAACGTTTAATTCATAAGTCAAAACAAATGGGATTCTCTGTTAATAGTGTAGTTATTACACTTTATAAGAATCAAGCTATCGTAGATAAATTTATTAAGAGATTAAATAGAAATGGAATTAAAACGTATATTCATACATTCACAAAAGGTTATCCAACCGATGTAGATACAATTGTAAGTGATGAAGGTTATGGAGCAAACCCTTATGTAGAAACAACAAAACCATTAATACTTGTTAATGCTCCAGGACCTGGAAGTGGTAAATTAGCAACTTGTCTTTCTCAAATCTATCATGAAAATAAAAGAGGAGTAAATGCAGGATATGCGAAATTTGAAACATTCCCAGTATGGAATCTACCCTTAAAACATCCAGTTAATTTAGCATATGAAGCAGCAACAGCAGACTTAAAAGATGTAAATATGATAGATCCATTCCATCTAGAAAAATATAAGAAAACAGCAGTTAATTATAATAGAGATATTGAAACATTCCCAATCTTAAAAAACATCCTAAGTAAAGTATCTAAAAAAGATGTATATAACTCACCAACAGATATGGGAGTTAATATGATTGGATTTTGTATTACAGATGAAAAAGTAGTAGAAGATGCTTGTAAAAAAGAAATTGTAAGACGTTATTATAATGAAAAAAATAATTATAAGATGGGTCTATGTGATGAAGATACTTATAAAAAAGTAAAATTACTAATGAATGAATTAAAAATAGATGAATCTTACTTAGATGTAATAGAACCAGCTTTAAAGAAAAAGAAAAAAGAAAACTTACCAGTTATAGCAATGAAAGTAAATAAAAAGATTCTAACAGGAAAACAAACAGATATTTTAACACCTGCTGGTAGTGTCGTATTAAATGCCATAAAGTATTTAAGTAAAATACCAGATGATATTTATTTGTTGTCTCCAACTGTACTAGAACCAATTCTAAATTTAAAGAAAGAAATGGGTACAGGAGATAGATTAACTCTATCAGAAGTTTTAACAGCATTAAGTATTTGTTCCGTAACAAATCCACTTGCTGCTAAAGCAATGAGAGAATTAATTAACTTAAATGGATGTGAAGCTCATGCAACTTATATCGTTACAGGAGCAGATAAGAAATCATTAAAAGATTTAAAAATCAATTTAACATGTGAAAATGAATTTTTGGAGGAATTTAAATGAAAAAATTATTAACATTTACAAACATTATATTTGTACTTGCAATAATCGTTTATATATTAAACTTATGTGTTATATCACCTGATACAGGTTCAACAGCAATAGCAGTAAAAGAAGCTTTACAAAGTCAAGGAATGGAATACGAAAACTTTATGAAAATTATTTATATCATCATGGGAACATGGGGAGGTCATGTAAATGATCTATTAGGTTTTCAAATGGCTAAAGTAATGAGTGGAGAAGTATGGAGAATCTATACCGTTGTATTAACTCATGTTCATCTTCCACATATCGTAATGAATCTAGCTGCTTTATTAATTGCTGGAAATCATATAGAGAAGAAATATGGTTGGAAGAAAACAATACTTTTATTCTTAATATTAATGATTGTAAATAATTTTGTAACAGATTTAATTTTAACAAAAATATTAAACTATGAAGTAGCATTATCTTGTGGAGCATCAGGATGGATTACTACTTTGATGGGTATGATTCTAGCAAGATGTATTCTAGATAAAAAATATTGGAAAGAAGAATTTAAAACAGGAGCAAGAGTTTATTTAATTATCTATTTTGTTTCAACAACATTTGTTTTATCTCCAAACATCTTCACAATTACAGCTCATATGAGTGGATTGATTGCTGGATTCTTAGTAGAGTTTTGTATTCAAAAATTAACAAAAAAGAAAAAAGAAGCATAAGCCTAGCTTATGCTTTTTAATTGACAGAACAAAGTTTTTTTAGTATAATACAGGACGCAAAGAGGGGATTCCAATGAAACAAATTATTGTTGTTGAAGTAAGTCCGGTTGATCTAGAAAAGGCTACTGTTTCTGGAATATTAGGTTTAAAACAAGAAGAGTTAAAACAAAAACAAATTCCAAAAAGAGAAGATTGTTCTTCAGATGACGAATATAAAATATTATTTACCGAGTATATGTTAAATGCAGTGAAATTTGCAGAACAAACAAAAAAAGAAGTCTTTGTTCAAGACTTAGAAAAGTATAATAGTTTTTTATCTAGAAAATTTGAAACAGATCAAAAATTAAAAGAATTAAAACAACAACATATAAGTGAAATAGAAAAAAGAACAAGAAAAAAAAGATATATTATTATATCAGAAATAATTACTACTTTATTCTTCCCAGAATTTTTCCCAATTATTATTGGAGTAGGATTAGGTCAAATAATTGCTAATAATACATATATTAAATTTCAAATAGAAGATTTAAAAAACGAAGAACAAACAGAAGAAATGATAAGAAATATTCAAATCGAATTAGCAGATTTATCTTTTAAATTAAGAGAAGATTATCATAAATCAAAACAAGAATTTGGTCTATTAAGACAAAGAGCTCTTCAAGGAGAAAATATCTTAGAAGATGCTTTATATATGATTTCTCCTGAAAGATTATCTCTTCCAAGAGTAGATGTAGAAATAGAAGAGAATACAAATGATAAAGGAGAAAAACCAAAGATAATTCGTTTAATTGATTTCAAGAATAAAAAAGAAGTAACATTATAGTTACTTCTTTTTATATACCTAAAAGCATTCCGGCTATCTTGAAATAAATAAGTAGGGAACAAGCATCTACTATAGTTGTGATAAATGGACTTGCCATAACAGCTGGGTCAAATCCAATTTTCTTTGCTAAGATTGGTAGAGAACAACCAACAAATTTAGCAAAACAAATCGTTAAACATAAAGTAGAGCAAACAACTATTGCTATATTCATACCAACTTTATCTAGTAGCATTAATTTCACAAAATTTGCAACAGCAAGAGTAATACCACAAAGTAGAGCAACTCTAACTTCCTTCCAAATAACTTTAAAAGTATCACTAAATTCAATTTCATCTAGAGATAAACTACGAATAACAGATACACTTGCTTGAGATCCAGCATTTCCTCCAGAATCCATTAACATTGGAATAAAGGAAGTTAAAATAACGTAAGCTGCAAGAGCATGTTCAAAGTGAGTAATAATACTTCCTGTAAAAGTAGCAGAAATCATCAATAATAATAACCAAGGAATTCTCTTTTTCCAAGTTTCAAAGACTCCAGTTCTCATATAAGATTTATCTGTTGGTGTAATAGCGGCCATCTTTTCAATATCCTCAGTAGCCTCTTCCTCAATAATATCAACGATATCATCGATTGTAATAATACCAACAAGTCTTCCTTCTTTATCCACAACAGGTAGGGAACTATAATTATAGTCTTGGAAGATATTCGCAACTTCCTCTTGATCCATCAAAGTAGTAATAGGGTGTTCACACTCTTCCATAATGTCATCAATTAAAGTCTTAGGATCATTAATGAGTAAATCTTTCACAGATACTGTTCCAAGTAATGTTCTTTTATCATCAGTAACAAAACAACTATCATAAGAAACAAAATCATCTTTTTGTTCTCTAATTCTTTTAATAGATTCTTCAATTGTTAATCCTTTTTTTAAATGAATATACTCAGTCGCCATTAAGGAACCAGCACTGTTTTCAGGATATTTTAATAAGAAATTAATTTCATTTCTTGTTTCTTTAGAAACTCCACTAAGTAGGGAAGTAACCATAATAGCAGGTAGTTCTTCAAATAAGTCTGCCGCATCATCGGTATACATATCTTCAATAATTTGTTGAGACTCTTTTTTGGTTAAAGAACTAATTAAGTCTTTTTGTCTATCTTCTTCTAGATTAACAAATACATCTGTAGCCATATCTTTCGGTAGTAATCGGAACACCTTAATTAATTTATCATCTTTTAAGTCACTTAAGAATTCCGCAATATCTACCTCATTCATTTCACTTAATTCTTTTTTTAAGGCAGGTACATTTTTCTCTTCAATTAGTTTTTGTAATTTTTCTTCTAATTCTAAATCCATAATATCCCTCCATTTCTTTAAGCACACATATTATACCATAAATATAAAAAAGGACCAATAATTTGTAAATAGATTTCTTAATTATAATTGACAAGTATTGACAACATACTAGACAGAATAAATTGTAAATAAAACAAATGAGAATTATACTATAAGTAAGAAAGTAGTGAGAATATGAAAAAAAGATATTTCATTTTTGGATTATTAATATTAGTTCTGTTTTTAGGTACTAATTTTTACCATGAAGATAAGATAATAGTACAAAAGAAAGAAGTAAATGTGGAACCAACATATATTTTAAATGATTATGACAATGCTTATTTTACACAACCAAATATTGTTGTTGATTATTTAGATGAGAATGAAAATCCAATGGATGTAACAATGAAATTAATTGCTCCTAATGATATTGATGAATATCTATTATCTAGATCACCAGGAACTATGACTTATAGATACAATAATTATATTTATTCATCTTATGAAGAATTAAAGGGATTTTTTAGTGAAAGACAAAAAAATGAAATAGATTCAATTCATACATTTGCTGATGTAAAACGTGTTTTCAGAGATGATGAAGTGCTATATTGTTCAGGATGGCAAACTTATCAAATAGGTGGAGATATTCGTGTTAATCGACCAGAGTGTTTTACCCTTATGCCAACTGTTTATATATTAGAAGAAACAAATGTACCAGAAGGTTATAGTAAGAAAAAGTATTATATTCCAGGTGCCATACAGGTTAATTTTGGATTTCCAAATCAAAGATTTTCTGTAGAAGTTGATGATAGCTCTGAAGTAGAAATAGTAGATTTGTCAGTTTATTCAGTTAATAATAATTATTATATGGATTACGGAATAATACCAAAAGAAGATTTGATGGGAACAGACATTAATGAAGCACTGGAATTATGGAATAGATATGGAGTGGATTCTAACAATATTTGTCTAGATCCATTACCAGGTGATTTATCAAGCTATAAAGGAGAAAATGAACTGGTAGAAATATTGGGTGAAGACAAAAACGTAGATGATCCATTTCATTTTTTCAGAGAGTTTAATTGTCCAATAAAAATAAATAAAGAACGAGGAAAAGTGAAATTAGAAGTAATAGCTTCCGTAAATAATGAAGAAAGTACAACCACAGAAGTAAATCAAGCTATTAATTATAAAGTAATTGTTAAAAACACGGGAACTCAAGATGCATTTGATAGTATCGTAACAGCAAAATTACCAGAAGGATTATTATATGTAGAAGAAAGTGCGTCAAATAAAGGAGTACATAAAGATGGTGTTGTTACTTGGGAAATTGCTCGAATTGCTAAAGGAGAAAATTTAGAATTAACGTTTAAAGCGATTGCGCCAAAAGGAGTAAATACAAATATATCTTATGTTGGAGAAGCAATTGTAGAAAATGACTCAATAGAAGGAAGATTTGTACAAGCAAATAAAACTTATGTTAAATTGTCTTTAACAAATCCTTATACTTATAATCCAATTAGAATAATAATCGTTGTTATTGCTCTAATAGTTGTAGTATTTGGAGTTACATTTTTTAAAGATTCAAAAATAAAAGAAGAGTAATCTTCTTTTTTTTACATCATTTGACAAAGGAGAAAAGCATATTCATTGTAATAAAAATAAATAAGAATTATAATTAAGATAAGAAAGTAGGGATAATATGAAAAAGACTTTTAAGATAATGATTTCAGTTTTAGTAGTTGCAATCACAGTATTAGGATTTAGCTTCTATGGTAATCACAAAACAAGTGTTTCTAAACAAAAAGTATCAGAATTTGAGGTTAGAGATTATTACAGATTGAATGGATTGGTATTGGTACAAAAACTAGATGAAAATGGAGATTTTCAAAATGGAGTTACATTAAAATTAAAATCTTTAGATGATGAGTTTACATATACTCTTAGAAAAGAAAATGGTATTTCAGAAGGAGTTACAAAATATAATTCTGGTCCACCAATAGGAAATTATAATTTAAATTTAAATGATTCGATTTCAAAAGAAGATTATTATTCATTCTTAAAGCCAGAACAAATTAATATTATTGAAAGTATTCAAACAGAAAGAGATATGCAAGAAAAAGCAAATGACAATTATTATTGTGAAATCAATAATATATATAATAATGGTAATAATCCAGTTCAAAAAGAACATTATTGTTCAATAGCTTATCCGACAGTATTTACATTAGAAGAAACAAGAGTACCTACGGGATATGGTAAAAAGAAAATTATACTTCCAGCGATAGTATATGCATCATACTATAGAGTATATGATATATCAGAAGAAATTAGTATTGATGATGAATTTGATGAGGTGGATTTTGGGGTATCTGTACCACCTAGTGGATATTACATGGAATATGGAGAAGTAGATATCAATGAATTATTAGATTCAGATATCAATAAAGTAGCAAGATTATGGAAAACAAAAGGAATTAAAAATAATAATTGTGGTAATGATATTATTGGTCCAGGTAATGTAGATATGAATCAATCTTCATCAAATGTTGAAATATTAGATTCCCTAAAAAATATGTCTCCAGAAGCGTTGAATATCTTTGATGGTATATGCACAATTGTTTTAGAAAATGAAAGAGGAGAAACAAAGTTAGAAGTATCTTCTTATGTTAATAATTCAGAAGAGATTACAACAGATGTCAATCAAGTAATTGATTATAAAGTAGTAGTTAGAAATACAGGAGACTTTGATGCTGTTGATAATAAAGTAGTATCTAGATTACCAGATGGTTTTGTATATGTAGAAGGTAGTGTAAGTAATGGTGGTAGATATGAAAATGGTTCTGTTACTTGGGATATTGCTCGTATTGAACAAGGAGAAAATTTAACATTAACTTATAAAGCATATGCACCAAAAGGAGCAAATACATTTGGTTCATATGTTGGAGAAACAAGTGTAGAAAACTTTGCTCTTGATAATAATAAAGTAGAAGCAAATAAAACTTATGTTAAATTATCTTTAACAAACCCATATACTTATACACCAATAGGTATCTTAGTATTAGTATTAATATTATCTGTTATTGCTTTAACGGCAGCAGTACAATTAAAAACAAAGAAAAAGTAGGAGAAATCCTACTTTTTTAATTGCTTACGATGTAAATTTTTAATAGCTTGAAATAAATAGGAATTGTGTTATAATGATAATGTATAATAGGAAGACTATTATAGGATAAAAGAATATATGAGGTGAGGAAATGAAAGGTATTCATGTGACTAGTGAAATTGGAAAATTAAAAAAGGTTTTACTACACCGTCCTGGAAACGAATTATTAAATTTAACACCAGACAGTTTAGGAGAATTATTGTTTGATGATATTCCATTTTTACCAGATGCACAAAAAGAACATGATGCATTTGCGAATGCTTTAAGAGAAAATGGAGTAGAAGTTGTTTATCTAGAAGATCTTATGGCTGAAGTAATCGGATTGCATCCAGGTATTAGAGCAAGATTCATCAAACAATTTATGGATGAAGCTGGAATTAATACCATTAAATACAAAAGATTAGTAGGAAATTATTTAAATGATATTACTGATCCAAAAGAGTTAGTATTAAAAACAATGGCTGGAATTCAAGTAAGCGATATTTATGACGAGAAAAAAGATTTTGAAAAAACATTAGTAGATTTAATTCAAACACCAGATAAGTTCTTAGCAAAGCCAATGCCAAACTTATACTTTACAAGAGATAACTTTGCTAGTGTAGGAGAAGGAATTGATCTACATAGAATGTATTCTGAAACAAGAAATAGAGAATGTATTTATGCAGAATATATTTTTAAATATCATCCAGACTATATCAATGTAAAACAATATTATAACCGTGATTATTTATGGCATACAGAAGGTGGAGATATTTTAAATATCAATGATCATACTGTTGCTATTGGTATTTCTCAAAGAACACAACCAGAAGCAATTGATCAATTAGCTAAGAATTATTTTGCATCATCTGATTGTAAGATTGATACTATCTTAGCATTCTGTATTCCATCTAGCCGTGCTTTCATGCACTTAGATACAGTATTTACTCAAATTGATAAATACACATTTACATATCATCCTGGAATAATGGGTACTTTAAAAGTATATGAAATTACAGAAGGATTTGATCCAAATACTTTTGAAGATTTAATCGTAAAGGAAATTAATGCTCCATTACAACATATTCTTCAAGAATACTTAAGACATCCAGTAAAATTAATTCCATGTGCTGGAGGAGACAAAGTAGGAGCAGAACGTGAACAATGGAATGATGGATCTAATACATTATGTATAGAACCAGGAGTAGTTGTATGTTATGACAGAAATAACATTACAAATGATATCCTACGTCAAGAAGGAATTAAAGTAATTGAAATTCATGGAGCTGAATTATCTCGTGGTCGTGGAGGACCAAGATGTATGAGTATGCCACTAATAAGGGAGGACGTTGAATGGGAAGCTTAAAAGGAAGAGACTTTCTTAAATTATTAGATTATACTCCTGAAGAGATAGAACAATTATTAAGTGTTGCTGTTGGTTTAAAAAAGAAAAAACATAATCATGAACCACACAGATACTTAGAAGGAAAACAAATTGCAATTATTTTTGAAAAAGATTCAACAAGAACAAGATGTTCTTTTGAAGTAGCAGCAAAAGATTTAGGAATGAGTGTTACTTATTTAGGACCTACAGGATCTCAAATGGGTAAAAAAGAAACCATTGCTGATACAGCAAGAGTTCTAGCAAGTATGTATGATGGAATTGAATATAGAGGTTGGGGACAAGAAGTAGTAGAAGAATTAGCAAGATATTCTAAAGTTCCAGTATGGAATGGTCTAACGAATGAATTCCATCCAACACAAATGCTTGCAGATATTATGACAATTCGTGAAGAATTTGGAGATACCAAAGGAAGAAAACTAGTATTCTGTGGAGATGCTAGAAATAACGTTGGTAACTCTCTTATGGTAATTTGTTCAAAACTAGGAATGCACTTCGCATGTTGTGCACCAAAAGAATTATTCCCAGAAGAAGGCCTAGTAAACCAATGTAGAGAAATCTGTAATCAAACAGGTGGATCTATTACTCTTACAGAAGATATCATGGAAGGTACCAAAGATGCTGATGCTATTTATACCGATGTATGGGTATCAATGGGAGAACCAATGGAGTTATGGGAACAAAGAATTAATTTATTAAGACCATATCAAGTCAATATGACTGTTATGAATAATGCAAAACCTAATGCAATTTTCCTACACTGTCTACCTTCATTCCATAATACAGGTACGACAATTGGAAAAGATATTTATGAAAAATTTGGATTAACGGAAATGGAAGTAACGGATGAAGTATTTGAATCAAGTCATTCCAGAGTCTTTGAAGAAGCAGAAAATAGAATGCATACTATCAAAGCCGTTATCCTAGAGACTTTAAGATGAGTAGAATAGTCGTTGCTTTAGGAGGAAATGCATTAGGTAATAGTCCCAAAGAACAATTAGAAATCGTAAAAGAAACGGTAAAAAGTCTAGTAGACTTAGTAGAAGCCGGAAACGAAGTTATTATTACTCATGGAAATGGTCCACAAGTTGGAATGATTTATAAAGCAATGGCTGCTGTTGATCCAACAACAACAGAAGATGATATGCCATTTGCAGAATGTGGTGCAATGTCACAAGGATATATTGGATACCACTTACAACAAGCAATGGAAGCAGAGTTTGCTTCTCGTAATATGAGAAGAAAAGTAGCAACTGTTGTTTCTCAAGTAGAAGTAGGAGAAGATGATCCAGCATTTCAAAATCCAACGAAACCAATTGGTTCTTTCTATAGTGAAAAAGAAGCAAAGAAATTAGCCGAAGAAAGTGGAGACACTTATAAAGAAGATGCTGGAAGAGGTTGGAGAAAAGTTGTTGCTTCTCCAAAACCAATAAAAATATGTGAACTTGCAACCATCAAAAAATTAGTAGAAGAACATAATGTTGTAATTACTTGTGGTGGTGGAGGAATCCCTGTTGTTAAAACAGAAAAAGGATATAAAGGTGTAGATGCAGTTATCGATAAAGATAG
>JAEEGL014197602.1_pt1 | contig 41807 bp, 38 predicted proteins | sample 9134231 | NCBI WGS metagenome assembly JAEEGL01 (sample SAMN16246548, study PRJNA631951) | gut metagenome | biome: gut microbiome; feature: rumen; material: fiber-attached | host: Bos | place: Iran: Karaj | collected 2018-10
TATTTATTTTAAAATTAATCTTTTACATTTTTTCAATGTATAATTTATGATATTATATTAGCAACACTTACATAAGATAAGAAATGGTTAAAAATTGATTCCGATGTTCCTTACGAGTTATCGCAACTTTATTTATTTTTTACAAAAAAGATAAATGATTGGTTTGTATTAATAAAGAAAAACCCAAATATAAAAGTGGATGAAACATTTTTATCTTCTTGTAATATACTTCCTGTAGGTTTGTGGAGAGAATTAGCGAAAGCGTGTGATAAATATAATTTTTCGTTACAATTTATAGGTTTAAATGAAAATATATGTGATACTAATATCAAATGGGAAGAATTTAATGAATATATTGACAAATTATTTGCTAATTCAGAAATTACAGTCAGAGATTATCAAAGAGAATCGGCTTTTAATTGTCTTTATTATAGAAGAGCGTGTATAGAAGTTTCAACATCGGGTGGTAAAACATTAATCGCTTTTATTATTTTCAAATATTTACGTGAAAAATATAATATAAAACATTTTCTGTTTATTACCCCTAATACAAATCTTACCACACAAACAAAAGATAAATTTTTAAAGTATGAAGAAGCGATAGGTAACCCTGATATAAACTGGACATGGTGTGAAGTCTATTCAGGAGCTAAAAAGAAAAAGGGTGAAACCTTTGATTATGATATTGTTTTTGGTAATTATCAATCCTTATGTAAGAAAAAAGAAAATTTTTTTAAAAATTTTGATGTTGTTATTAATGATGAAACTCAACATGGTATATGTACATCTATTCGTACCATTTTCAGAAAATGTGTTAACGCAACATATCGTATTGGTATGACTGGTACATTCCCCTCTGAAGATTCTTATAACAGTTTTGTTTTACAATCAAATATAGGGGCTTATGTTTATAATCTTCCATCCAAAGAACTTATATATGATAAAGGGTTTGCAACACCAGTTCATGTTCTTGCAATTCAACTTGATTATTTAAGTTATGAAGCCAAAAAAGCATTATATAATCTTAGAAAATTAAAAAATAGTGATAATGTAGAAGAGGGTGTAAAACTTTTAAATCTTGAAAGAGAACAAGCAAGAGGAAGTGAAGCAAGATTTAAGTACATTTGTAATCTTATTAAAAAAACCACAAAAAATACATTAGTAATTTTTACAGACATACAAAACAAATATGGATATCGTGTTTATTCAAGTGTAAAAGAATATAGTGATAAAAATGTTTATTACATTGATGGTGATGTTAATCCTGCAACAAGAGAAGAAATGGTACAAAGTATGGAAAATGATACATCTGGACAAACTGTTATAATTGCTTCTATAGGATGTTTTTCGGAAGGTATTGATATTTGTAACCTATGGAATATTTTTTTAATAGAAACCACTAAATCTGATAATTTATTAAGACAAATTCTTGGACGTGGTATGCGTCAATATCCAGGTAAGGAAAAAACTATTTTTATTGATATTATTGATGATTTTAGATTTTATCCTATTAATTCAAAAGGTAAAAATATAACCGATTATTATACAGATAATTATCTATTTCGTCATGGCGAGGAACGTAAAAGAATTTATGAAAATAAAGGGTTTCCGTATAAAGTAATTGTACAAAAATTAGAAAACAAATTATTTATATAATAAATATAAGAAATACAAATTATTATGAATTCTAAATATACTAACAATCAATCAGTTATGAGTAATCAAATCATAACAGGTAATTATAATTATAATGGTTATACATATAATGCAGTTATAGAATGTACTCCTAATATGTTTAAAAATTATGCTGATAGTATATATGAATCGGCTGATTTAACTGATGAAATTAATTTTCAAGATAAGGAAAATTCAACAACGGTCTTTGTAAACGAATCATTGATATGCGGATATGATAAGAAAAATGATATGTTATATGTAAATATTCCTGATTCTGCAGAAAAGATGTTAAAGATTGATGCAAAAAGATTGGAAGAAATTGTTGAATCGTTTACACCCGAAGAATATGATGAAATATTATCAGAGGTATTATCAGAAGAAGACAACCCAACCGTATCGGATAAAGAAGTGGTTTTAGATTTTTTAGCATTATTAGAAGGATATGCGTTAAGGTTCAAAGAATTTCATTGGGGTAGTAATCATAAATCAATGCACGAATCATCAGAAGAAGTATATGACTTAGTATATAAATTAGAGGATTCAATAGCTGAAGATATGATGGGGTTTACAGATTCAAAAATTGTACCTGGTTCTATTAACCCCATAATGCCTAATAATGAAACTCTTTCACAAGAAAATATAGAACAAGATTTTATAGACACGTTAAATATTTTACAAAATGACACTTTTTCTTTTTATAAGAAAATTGAACATAATGTCAATTTTATTGGTATACGTTCTGAAATTGAAAGTTTTTTACATGAAATATCTCAAATGATATATTTGTCTAAAATGGTTTAAATATTAAATTAAGAAAAATGAGTAGTGATAATAGAGACAATATATTATATGCTGATTTTGAAATGGATAACTCTAATAATGATATGTTTGTTATTACACCAGAAAATAATTATTTTAATTTTCCTGGTGATATTTATAATGAAGAACATAATGATATTTTAATCATAGACCCAAAATCCCATATACAATATATTGTAAAATTTAAAGAACAAAATGTCTAAAATTAAGAAATTAGGATTAGGTATTGTAGCATTTGAAGGTGTAGAGCATCTAAAAAACATCACATTCGAATTACGTACATTATGTGATAATATAACGGTATGTTTACAAAAGGAATCATATCATGGAGACCCCATAGATGAAAAAAATGTTAATATAGTAGAAAATCTAAAAAATTTAGGCTATATTGATAATATTATATGGTTTGAACCAACTGATTTTCACTCAAACGAATCAGTTGGAGACGCTCCAAGATTAATAGAAACAGATAAAAGAAATTTTATTTGTGAATATTTGGAAAAAGAACAAAACTGTTCTCATAGTATAATTATCGATTCCGATGAATTTTATCAACATGATGATTTTGCACGGGCAAAGCATGCATTTGATTCAGATTCTAATCTGCATGTTACTTATTGTGAATATTTAAATTATTATAGAGATTATCGTCATGTTATGGTATGGCCATTTAATAGTTATGTTCCGTTTATTGCGGAATCAAAATACCGATTTGATTTTAGAAAAGGTAACTTTAATAGACCATCGGATCCTACAAGAAGATATTTTATAGATCCTAATTCCGAAATGAAACATTTTAATATATTTACATGGGAATTGGTAAAAATGCATCATTTATCATGGATACGTATTGATATTGAGCAGAAAGTTAAATCATGGTCTTCTCGTAAATTATTTAGTAATTATGAAATATTAAGAAAAAATATACTTGATAGATATTATAATTATAAAGATGGGTTGAACGCTATATTGATGTTTAACGTGCCATATAATCAGGTAGAGGTTAATAAATTACCTAAACAATATATACACCCACATTTTATATTAGATACGGAGCCAACTAAACCATTTATTGAAGAAATATATAGAGACGGAAAGGTAGATTGATATGAATATAGCAATATTAATAATGTCAACAAATAAAGAACCATGTGTACGTAATATTTCAGCCATGAAAAACACAATAGTTAAACAAACAAATGAAGAAACATTTAAACATCATTACGATTTTTTTGAATATTATTATGATTCAGAAATATTAAAAAAGGATGATATAGTATTAAATAAAGATTGTGAGCGTGATAATCAATATCCTAATTATTATTATATAAGAATAAGTGGTAAAGAGAGTGTATATCATACATTTGAAAAAACATATACTGCATATGATTATCTATTAAATAATGTAGATAAGTACAAAAAATATGATGTTTTTATAAGAATCAATATTTCTTGTTATCTTAACATGAAACTTTTAGATGCTGTATTAGAATTAATGAATAAAAATATAATATATACAAACGCTTTAAACACACTTACTTGTTTTGGTACTCAATATTTTAACAAATTATATGCTCGTGGTGATTTTTATATAATGTTTCGTGATAATCTTGTAGAAACTTTAAAGATAGCAAAACAATTTTTATATTGCGATCAAGATATAAGTTCTAATAGATTAAATATTGTACATGTAGATGATGTTTTATTTGGGTGTGCATTTATTTCATATAAAGGTGAAGAATATTATAAATATTTACAAATGATTAAATATAATTTTATTCCAATAACATATGAACCCGCAAATATGAATTTTTTACGTGCTTCTATAAACAAATATGCTATATCTTCAAGAATTAAAACAACACCTCCAGGATTGTGTAGTGGTTATTCGTGGGATGATAACGAATGGCGAACACACGACCCAATTAAAATAGAATTTGTGCATAATATAGTTAAGCAAAATGATTATTCCAATATTAATCTTGAAAACATATTTGTTTCCCCATTAGAAGAAAAGCACACAGAATATTTTAATGTTGTATCACTAAAACCACACGAAATTATAAATTTAACCACAACTATGAAATAATAATATCATTACCTGAAAATTCTGTTATATAATATTTGTTTAAACTATTTGTATCAGGATTTTCGGGTATATAAGCATATATGTAGATGGTGTAATTATTAAATAATTTAAGAGGAATTCTTCTTATATTTTCTATACCCTCATTAAAATCTTTTAATATGAAGGTGAAATTTTCTAAATTTTCATCGTCATAATTTATTTTATAGTTATAATTTTCAAGATATCCAAAGGGGTAATTCATACTAAGAGCACCAATATTATCAGGATTTGACCATAAAGATGGATATATACTACACATTTCGGGACTTGTATTATCTGTATAAAATTCAGCTTCTATTCTTATGTTTCTAATATTAGTGTTATCGGGTGCTAAAATACTAAACAAAACAAGATCCGCTGATCCTTGAGCGGTTTCCATTTTATTATCTTTAATTGTTCCGTTGTAAGATATGTAATTTAAATTGAAATAAGTTTTAATGATTTCAATATCAAACAAATTATTAGAGACACATGGAAGAAAATGAAGACTTGAAATTTCGGTAACAAGACAGCAATCATGACGCGATTTACCATTATAATAATTTAAAATATTATCGGCATATTCTTGTGTAAGTATATTAGATTCAACATATTTACTTAAATCTTTTACTATAATATCAGAACGACTTATAACATTATTTATAATATAAACATAAGTTACATTTTGTATATGCGTAATAATATAATCCCTTGAAGCAGGTACTATATCTTCACAATAATTATGTTTTTCAACGAAAAGTGGAGTTTTTGAAACATTATCATTCGACCACATATCAAAAACACTATAATAGTTTGAATTATCTCCATCTGTAAAAAATACCATACCTCCATTTTTACCCTTTTCACCCCTTAAACCTTCAAGGGTAATTCCAGGAGCACCATCTATATGTATAATTTTATTTATATTAGTATTCATATTATATTAATATTCGTTTATATCTTCAACATCATCTCTTTCAATTTTTTCAGCATATTTTCTATAAACTGTATGGGTATCTCTATTAGTAACATCAACATAAGCCTTGCAGTATTCTATTCCTATTGTTAATAAATTATAAGTAAATTCAGGAGTATATTCTTTTGTATTATATATAGATTCATAATTGGCTTTGCTTCTTAAAAAGTTTGTAATATTATTTTCATGCATAGCATCAAATCTACAAGTATAAAAATATCGATTATCCAAAAAAATAATACATGAAGAAGTATTTGTAACCCTTTCTATTCTTTGACCATTTGGTAATAATAATACATATTTATATATATAATTAGCATACTCTTGATCTTTTTGGGGTATTGAAAAAGAAACCCACCCTCCACAAATTGTATCCTGATATCTATCACGATGGTAAATATAAGGTGAACCAGATATATTATTATATTCCCCTAAATAATTATCATTTTGTCTTTTGTAATAAAATTCCGATTTATTATCAGAAAACACTACATTCAAATTACAATTTAGATTATTTATATTATTTCCTTGTGTAAATATATTATTAAGTTTTTCTATTTTAAACGGTTCATCGTGTTCTTCCGTAACACTATCCGTCTTTATACTTGACCAACTTTTTAATATATAAACATCCCCGTGTTTATCTACAATTAAATCATTCACTTTATAAATAATCCTTTTAGAATCATAGTTTAGATTATTAGATAATTCTTTTTCCTCCTTAATAAGTGTGATACATTCATTGTATGATTCGGATAATATATAAGGTGTAAAATATACAGAATTACCATCTTTACCGGTTTCACCTTTTAATCCTATTTGTCCATACCCATCATTACCAGGATTGTTTTGTTGTAGAAATTTAAAACCTTTTGCATCAATACTATCCATGTTTCATAGTTAATATTTCTTAAAAATTATATTCAATAGGTACATTACTAACAATTTTTATTTCATCAGTTTTTTTATTATGTATTATAATGTTAAAATCTGCATTTTTAATAAATTTATCTATTTCCGCTAAAACCTTATCAGTGGAGCAAGAAGAAAAATACGCACTTTCACCACCCCTCCAATTTATATCTGATTCTGTAATTGAACCATCTATAGTATTATATGTAGAGTACACGGCTGGAACAAAAATATCTGTACTTTCGTTTGATGGCCAACTATTATTTTTTATTGTGTGTGTCTGTAATATCATATCACCTGGCAACACTTCCCCCATTGTACCATAACCATCCTTTGAACAATATGTTTTATCATTTGTATGAACAACCAAATGTTTAATATCGTTACCAAACAAATGTGATTTATCCAAAGACATATCTGATATATAAACAGGTTTTATATCACCAATATCTGAATTAACACCATTTGTTTTATATTGAGATGATGATATAGGTATAGAAGGAAATTCTAATATTTTGTTAAATTTAAAAAATCTATACAATCCATTATCTGTAGTAGGATCTAATTTATTAGTATAATCAGGTTTAACTTCGGAATTAAAATTATAAGTTTTTTCGTTTTTGAATCTTATTTCAACACTATATTCAACATCAGTATTTCTAATTGAATGATCACCTACCACAACTAAAAACTTATACCACGAACCATTTACCTTATAAATGTCATTTTCAGGATATACACCCGTTCCGGATATAATATCAGCGTCCACCCTGTTTTTAACCTTGTATTTATTATTTGATGTATCTATATCAAGATATTGTCTATTGTTGGGTACAAAATTAGAATAAGAACCACCCTCTACAGATTTAATCACAACCAAACACTTTACCTCAACTTCAACCGTAGATTTTGTAAATATTTTCCCAATATATTTTACATCAAATGTATAATAAGAATCATCACTCTTTTCTATACGATAACAATTACCCTTATCTGATATTATTATATCACCCGAATGATATTTACGCTCTTCACTTATTTGAGCAGAATTACCAGATAATGTAAAATTGTTTTCTAATTTTTGTTGAGTTAATTCTATATTATAACTATTATTTAATTCATAATCTATAAAATAAATAGCATTACCATCACTACCAGGATTTCCCACAGACCCATCTGTGCCTGATTTAGAAATACCTGGTGCATAAGCCCAGTTTATAGGTTTTTTAAATTTAAAAGACGTTGATCCACTCATTATAATTTAATATGCATTTTAGCATAATATGTATGTGCTTCCTTAGGATATACATACATATAATATTTACCGTTTTCGTATCTTAATTCGTTTTTTATATTCTCTATTTGTGTTATATTAGACAAAGAGATAAGATCTTTAAAAGCAAGTTTTTTACTATCTTCCATAACATAAAAAGTAAATAATGTATTACTTGTTATGTTTAATAAAGGAAGGATAGTGTTTTTAATGTATTTTATTTTATGCGTGTTGCTACGTAATCCAAGATATTTCCAACTATTAGAAAATCCTTTTGCAAATAAAATTTTATAAATTAGACTTTCAGAAATATCAAGTTTAATACATTTATCTTTTTCTATTATTTTGGTATTTTTCCAAACACCTAAATCTATAAAATCACCATCTATACCATTAAGATTAATACCTCTCGAACCCAAATAATTCTTTTTTTCGTAACCCGTTTGATATCCCAACACATTATCATACCACTCAATAGTATCATAATTAACCCCACCCGTATAATTATTAGTAAAATCACGAACATTATAATCACGATACACATTACCCCAACAATTATCCATAATACTCATATTTGTTAAACAATCTAATGAAATTCTAGGATAAGAACTATCAAGAGGTATGCAATAATTAGAAGATGTTGTGTATTTATTTACCCATGTTTGTGATAATGTTTTCACGTCAGCAATATTAACATTCATGCCATCCAATATACGTTTAAATGAATTGTTGATAATATCATCTTTATATTTAAAAACAAATTTATCAACTGTTACAGGTTCAGTATATATAGTTTGTACAAATCCATATGTTTGCTTTTTGGTATTAACTATTTTACTATTATCTTCCGATTTAACATTTTCAGTCTTTTGAACTTTATAAGGAGGAATCAAAGTAAATGTAAGAAATTTACTAAGATTTGTATAATCCATTATTCCTTCTGCTTTTCTAACATATATCCCACAATTATTAAAATCATTTTTTAAATCAGATTTTACGGGTACTGAATATATATCAAACAAATCAGAATCAGTAACTATATACATATCTATACCATCATGATAATCATCTGTGAGTAATTTTATATTAGAATTAGTTGATTCCCAATTATCTTTACCACTTATTATAACAGGATTAAGTGTGGTAATATAAGAAGCATCATAATACAATATATCCTTATCATTAGGAATTTGAGAAATTATCATAATATCATTATTATTAGAATATTCATCATTATTATAAATATGTTTATTCATAAGAATTAAATATCCTATTTCATTACATAACATTTTTGATAAATTAGTATCATTAGGTGTTTGTAAAAATAAACAACTACTTATATCTGGAATATAAACACACTTAGATTCATATAAAGGTGATGTATGTAAAACTTTAAATATATTTGATGGCTTTATTAAATTTGATTCAACTGAATTTGTACCTGTATACCATATAAGAATCATTTGTTTATTAACTTCATCAATTATAAATTCCATTTTGGTATTATGTTCGGAACTAAAACCAGGTACAGAAACCAACACCGCTTGAAAACCACCATAAGTATTAAAATTTATAACATCGTTATTTGTAGAACGAACTTTTATTTTGATACCACCCGAAACAAATTCAATAGCATTATCACCAGACTTATATACAGTAGAAAATTTATTTTTTGCATAAGAATTATAATATAAAATATCATCTACAGATATTCTACCAGAAAGAATAGCGTCCTTGATTGAAACACCTTCACCATTAATGGTTGAAAGAAGAGTGTTACTGATTCCATTAATGTATTTTATAAAATTCTTATTATTAGATTCAACAAAACCTGGTTGCTCACAAAATTTATCAATAATTTGAGTTTCTTCTATTTTTTTATCATTGTATAAAACATCTGATGTATCATATGGTATGTAATATGATAAAGCATTATTTAATACAGATGGGTCATAAGAATACATTATTCTTATTTGCTCACCTCGTGCATCTGTACCTATTCCTTTCCATTTACACACATAAGGTGATATTAGTGAAATGTCAGAATATATATGATTTTCTTTTAGTAAATTAGAATAATATAAATGTTTATCTATATTTGTTTCAAGATTATTATATATTACATCTTCATCTATTTTGTAAAGTAATGTATCTAATTTTCTAAATTTATCAAAATAATCCGTAACATATTCTTCTGTTCTGTTTAATAAAGGTACATCATTATTTGTGTAAGATTTTCTAAATTCACCACTTCTTTCATAACCACTACCTGTATTTAAACCATTTTCGTAATAATTTAATTTAGTATCACTATCTAAAACATCAAAATAAAAATCCTTTAATGGTAATATAGAACACAATCCCGAATTAATAGGATATGTGTTATATAATGTTATGGTATCATTGTATAATTTAGGATTGTTTACATTTATTATATAACTATGTAAATCAGGTGATAACAAATAGTTTACACTAAAAGGCTTTTCTACAATACTATCAATATCATTATTATAAGTATATGTGTTTATATTAAAACTTTTGTATAATTCCGAAGTATTATCATTTTTAAGATAAACTATGGTTTTATTGTTTATTTCATTTATAATATCACTAATTATTGCGTGATTTAAATGTTCTGATGATACTTTTATAAAATCTTCCACATATACTAATCTATATCCCGTAGATTCTGTATAATATGGATACAAATAAAAATAATCATTTTCCATTCTATCACTTGCATTTATCAAAAGTTTATCGGGGTTAATATATCCAAAAAATGTTAAACTATCATTATCATCTGTACAGTTTAACAGAAAATCTTTATTTTGTTGTCTATAATCTGAAACAGAAGATACTTTTTCAAAAATACAATTGGTATTATATGTTTTTATAGAAAGAGCATTTTTTAAATTTTTAACAATAGATTTACCAATTTCTAATTTTCTAAATGCTTGTGATAATATATTAACTTGATTTTCTAAATTTCCTTCAAAGAATGCACTTATTGTTTTAATAGTGAACCTCATTCTTCTATACCACACATAATTATAACAAACCTCGCTAAGATTGTTTACTAAATATTTTGTACGATTTGTGGAAATAACATCATAAATAATAGCATTTTTAAGATCAATAACCCTATAATGTTCACCTATTTTTATGTTCTTGTTTAGCACAAAACTAATATATTCATATTCTGTATCTTCACTTAGGTTACGATACTCTCCTGTTACAATACTTTTATATGGTTTAAGCATAAATTTATCCATCAATGAAGAATCATAAATACTCTCATTAAGTCTTATAAATTTATCAGGAGTAGAAACACCATATATAAGATTTGCATAATCACCTTTCAATATAGAACTATCTTCTGATGAAATAATATGTAAATCCTTCTCATCAAAAATATAAGTATCTTCGTGACCGATACAAGAAAATGTATTACTTTCACCATTAAGTATTACATAAACACCAAAATATGTATTAATAGAAAAAAGATTTTCATCTGTATCATTAAACATAAATTCAAAATTTATTATGTCTTTAGATACAAGTTTATTACGTTCAAAGCCAAGAGTATAATACTCATTTAGGGCAACTTGATTATTAATATTTTTTTCTTTATATAAAGATTCATAAGCGGATGTTACAACACCACGATCGATTGAAATTCCAATAAATTTATTATAATTCTTGATGTCATAAGAAGCAAAAGCATCACCAGGATATTTTTTCGCATTTTCTCTTATACCACGAATATATTTTCCAAGATTAGTTCCTTCCCTGAAATCAAAAGATTTTATTAGTTTACCGTTTTTTAAAAAATATTTGATTTTTTCGGATTCAGATACATTTTTGTTTTTACTAAGAATATCAGTATCCACCTTAAATATAAGAAAGAAATCTGGGATAACCTCTTTAACACATAATGGTGCCAATAAAGCATAATTTTCAGTATAAAGATTATCATCATTTGTCTTTACACCAGAATTATACATGGTGTAATATTGCATTTTGTAATCATTAACAGTGGTAAACAAATTAAAACAATTGTCTTCAACCTTATAAAAATCATCCGTTGACATTTTACGGAAATGCATTAGAGCCTTTCCATAATATTCATTTGGGTTTATAGGTACGTGACGATATTTATATTGTCCAAGTGCAAGAGAAACCTTAAATGTATCAAGATATAAATCCGAATTTTCCGTAACAACTACTTTAATATTTCCTGTGAGTTTAGGATTGGTACGAAGTAATTGATATGATACATTAGAATTAATCATCTTATTATAACGTTCTCTACCCTCATTATACCCCTGCATAATATAAGGATTGTATTCTCTTTCGATAACACCCATATCATATGTATTATCATCGGTTTGTGCTTTAACAATAATTTTTATATTGAAAGCATCAGCACATTTTTCATATACTGATAAATTAAGAATATTACCATATAATTCAAATTTGAAGATAAAATCTTCAGATTCGTTAAGTTTTTCTGCAGGTATAGTGTTAATATAAACATATTTACTATAATCTAAAGGGGTTGTTTGAATTGAATATATATAACCCTTTATATAATATTCGGATATACTATATTGTGCAAGAAAGTTATTATAAAAGTTCTCTTGTTTTATGTCTATGATCCATTTATTGATCATGTTTTAATAATTAATTTTCTGTTAATTGTTTTATTATATCTGACAATTGTTTTACTTTATCTTGTAATGACATTTCTGTAACAGTTGTTTTACCCTCTTCATCTGTTACTACTTCTGTGTATTCTATATTTGATGCAGAATGTTTAAATGTTGAATTGCTATCTGCCAAATGTGAATATACACCTGCTGCGGTCATTGTTTCCTGTAACACAACAGCGGTCATATCATTTCTTACTGTTTCCAAAATAGTAGTAACAGAATCATCTGTTGTAAGATTATCAGGAAATGAAATTATCACCGTATTACTCCAATCTGATTTTAATGGATTATACGGATATCCGGCTTCGGATATTGAACGAATTTTAATTTGCACTTTTTCACCACTTCTAATAGGAATATCTATTTGATTAATGTTTATCTGAGTACCATCCATGGGGTCAACATCCAACCAAATATAACTATCTGTATCGGGATTATATTTTTTAGATAATATATCTGATTTCATTATATTCCAATCGCTAAAAACACCCGTAGATACTGTATCGTTTACGGTATATTCAAATGTATTTAATGCTGTACCCGTTTCATCAGTATGCAAATATCGATACATTATTTCAAACCCTATTATAGATTGTTTACCCTTTTTATCTTCTAAATTTGCATACCTTGCTTCGGGTATAGCAAAAAATCCACGAATATGATATTTAGGATTATATTTGATAATATTTGCATCTGTAAGAAGTGTATCAAGTTCCTCTACTAATGAAGTGTATTGAGTAGTAAGAGAATCAAGCGATTCGGTATCATTATTAATAACATTTTGTATATTATCACGTTCCGTGGTATCAGAGGTTTGAATGAGTAAATCTTTGTTTTCTGATATAGTATTTCTCACAGCTGTTATATTTGATTTGGTTGCTGAAATCTGAGTGGTAAGGTTATTATACCTTTCCATATCAAGTGTGGCTTCTAATTGTGTATTGATTTGTACCACACGAAAATCAGATTCGTTAAGAACAGGTGCATTGGGTTCAAGTCCGCTATATGCGCTTATTTGACCCTCTTTAATTTGATCTATTAACGTTTTGCCGAAGTCAGCAACACGTTCATTATAATATGTTTCAAATGTTTCATTTGAATCCTTTTCAAATATAAGTTCATTAGTATAAAACGTAATAGGATTTGACCATTCACGAGCAACTAAATTATATTCTTCATTAACACCCTTAATATAAATAACATCCAATTCATTTATACCAATTCCCACTTCGATTATTTTTTCAGCAAAAGGTGGGTTATAAAGTTCAATTGTATCATAATCACTAATTGTAGCATATCCAACAGCATATTCAAGACGTACACGTTTTTCTTTTTGATCAATATCTATTACTCTAAATAACGAATCGTTAAATCTGATATAATCATTTAAACTAAGTAGGTTACCATTATCTATATGCTGCCCAGTTTCATCTACTGTTGCATAGTTTAAAGTATTAAGAAAATACCATAATCTACTAACACCTTTTTCATCTTTGAGTAAGCCATGATTGATAACTGTAAATTTACCATCATATTTCTCATAAGTAAGAGGAAACTTAACCTCATCCTTGTCTTCCATGTATTCAATACTATTAGTCTCTAAAAGATCAATAAGTTTAGTATATGATATGTTTTTACCTTGTATATTATTTCTAAAAAAATCTATATTATTAACCCCATTCGTAATAGATGTGGAAGACATTATTATTCTTGTTACATAAGCACGATCCGAAGATTCGTCTACATGAGGAGTAAGATCTATCTTTACAACACAACGCGGATATTGAAATGATTCAAAAAACCAATTTGGATTTATTCCAAAGGTATCTATTTGTTGCAATTCCGTAATATTGGGAGGTGGTGTTGAAACAGCAGTCACTTTTATTTTTCTATATGTACCATCATCTGTTTCAACAATTCCCTTACCCTGTGTAAATTTAGCTATAGTATTTTCTGCTCTATCTAAACGTCTCAATACATTTGAAAATGATGGTAATTTTATATCATCACTTAAATAAACTTCAGGTATATTACCATTTATAGCCTCATTCATAGCCTCGGCTACTTGCATAACATCATCGGCTGTTTGAGTAAGCTTTTTTACATTTTCTGCAAAAGAATTAATATTAGGCATTATTTAATTTTTTTTATTTTAATTTGAATTAGATAAAAGTTTTATTTTAGCAAGTATAATGGTAAGTACACCCTTTAAATCAAGTCTTTTTGTAACAGGATCATACAAAAAATCAAGAATATCACCAGGCACATCCTGATTATCATTTGTGTTTATATTGATAATAAAATTATCATCAAAAGCGGCTGACATATGATTTAATACAGCGTCTATTGTTTCGGATGATATACTGTTATTACTTGTTCTGTCTTGTATATTATATATTCCAACACTAGAAATACCCTCCTGACCTATATGACAAAATGATTCATCATTATAAGAAAAATCAGTACCTTCATCATTTATAATTACATTACCAACACTTAATGTGTTTGTATTAATATTTTCTGCATCGATATTTTCAGATTCAACCTTTTTGATTGAAAAACAAACACTACGATCTTTGATATTAAATCCACAAGAAGTGTCTTCAGCAAAAACAATACTATTACCTATTGAAATTTGGTCAGGATGCAATGTTGATACATCAATTTTTTTAAACAAACCTTTTTGTAATTCATTAACAGCTTTTTCCAACTCCTCTTCTTTTTCCAAAACATCAACCGCTAATTGTTTAATACTTCTATAATTGCTATCTATCGTAGCAAGATGGTTTGCATTTGTTCGCATAATTCCTATAGCGGTATTAAGATTTTTAATTGTATCATTAAAATCGGTTGACATAGAATATGCAGGACTAGAATTATCTGTTATAGATATATCTCCATTATAAATAGATGAAGCTTTAATATTTAATCTAAAAGAATAAGATGTACCAGAACTTGTAGATGTGGATTTCTTTTTTGTAAATGGCTCAAATTCGTATTTTTCATCATCAATTCTATTATCCGCAGTATCAAAAATAAGCAAACCATAGGCATTGGTTGCTAAAATGTTTTTACCAGTGGAATCATATATTGAATAATAAATGAGTGCAGCATTAAAATCAAATGTTTCGGTATCATAACCACCATATTTACTACTATCTATTGCGAGATCATCATATGATATACTATCATTAGCATCATAATAAGTTTCGTAATATGTACGCAAAGCATCAAGTGAAAATTCCACCGTTAATAAATCGGTACTCCTATCTACTCTATAAAAATGATTACTATCATCATCAAATTTAGCATTTGCATAAATACCCGTTTTTTTAATATAATTGTTTGTATCAACATCTTCTTGTGTTAGATATTCAAGCCAATCATCATTATGACCAAAATATGTATTTGTAGCATAATAATTATCATCTTCTGTAACCTTAAATAATATTTTCATTTGTCCGAAAGAAGAAGGAACTTGTACAAATGTTTCATTATACATACTATAATCATCAGAACGTTGTGCTCCCGCATTAATATAACCAAAACATTTTACAATACTTTCTTCAGGATTACTTTCCACATAATACCCCGTATTAGAACCATTAACCACATCAGGCGATACTCTCATAAACCCATTTTTAATAAGCCACTTCCAAAAAACACGCTCTGAAATAGTAATAGAGTTAGAAAAATCATACAACGGATTATTTCTAACCACAGTCTCCATATTAAGTACATAATTCTGAAAACCCTCAGCAAAAATCCAACTTCCTCCATGTTCATAATTAGAATAATCACCTTCTACATCTAACATTTCTGCATTAAATGAAGGTATATTTAATAATGCATAATGGCTCAAAGTAACCTTATTACCTAATTCATTAATATATAAACCTATATCTTCAAGTGCAGAAGCAAAGGTATAAAATGTACCACCTTGCTTTCTGGGTTTTATTAAAGGAGTTCTTAGTTTTTTATTATCCATTTTTAACTTCTATTGTTTTATTAATTGTTCCCTTCTCTACTTATAGCAGATAATTGTCTTTTCAAATCAAGAATATCAATATCTACAATATTATTATTTTGATCTTTTACTTTTATAATAGTATTGTTTAACGTAATATTACCATTTATAGTTACATTACTAGATATTATATTTTTAGCCTTAAATGTGTTAGCAGTTACAGTACCAGATATTTCTATATCAACAATATTATGTAATTTTTTTGCAGCAATATCATATATACTGTTAATAAATTCTGCTATCTTTTTAAAATTATCGTTAAATATATTAGGTAAATCACTTATAAAAGATTTTATGGAAATACCTTTAAATGATATATTTGTTGTATCTGACATAATATATTAATTAATTCTATTTTCTTATTTATTTGTTATAAAACAAGATATGAATTTTATAAATAAAATAATTAATTTATAATATTTAAGATATAATTTTAAACATTTATTTTTATTTAATATATAATATGGAACACATAAATGAAGGAGCAAAAAATCAAAAATTAAAAAAAGTATCATTAGAAACTTTACGTTCCATGCTTAAAAAAGGTGTGGTTAAGTTTAAATATAAGAAAAAAGATGGTACCATACGTACAGCAGAAGGAACATTAAAGAAATCATTGATCCCAGAAATCGATAAAGATGGTGGTGCTGAAAGTGATTTTCCTGAAAATTGCTTTGGGTATTATGATCTTAAAAAAGATGATTGGCGAATGTTTATTAGAGAAAATTTTCTTGGAATAATTAAAGATAATAAAAAATAATTTTTTTAAGAGTGAAACAAAAAACAAACGAAAATACGTCTATCTTTGATATTATAAGAAATGTAGACAATAGTGCAGAGATTTTGGCAGACACCGCTGCATATGATATAGAGGATTATATTAATACGGGTAATTATATATTAAATGCCGCTATGACGGGTTCAATATTTAAAGGTGTACCATCGGGAAGAGTACTTTGTCTTGCTGGTGCTAAAGGTACTGGTAAAAGTTACCTATCTTTATCTATATGCAGGGAAGCACAGAAAAAAGGATATTTTGTCATATATATGGATTCCGAAGGAGCAATAGATAGAGAATTTGTTACTCGTTTAGGATGTAATCTATCTTTGATAACAATAAAACAAGTATCTACAATACCAGAAGTTAGTACATATATGGCAAACATTCTTAAACAAATAAATGAACAACCAAAAGATAAAAGACAAAAAGTTATATTTGTATTAGACTCGTTGGGAAATTTATCATCTACTAAAGAATTAAATGATACTTTAGATGGTGTAAATAAACAGGATATGACAAGAGCAAAAGAAATTAAATCTCTCTTCAGAACAAATGCTACTGCATTAAACAAAGCACAAGCACCATTCATTGTAACATCCCATACCTATATGACACAAGATTTATTTGCTAAAACTATAATTTCAGGAGGTACTGGTATAGAATATAATGCTTCCCTTACTTTAATTATGAGTACAAGTAAATATGAAGATAAAGATTCTGAAAAAATAGTTAGTGGAAAGGTTGGTGATTATACAAAATTAGGCGTAACTGTAACAGCAAAACCCGAAAAATCAAGATTCACTATTCCACAAAAAGTGCAATTTTATATTCCATATTTTAAAGCACCAAACCCTTATATAGGTCTTGAGAAATATCTCACATGGGAGAATTCAGGTATTATAGAAGGTGTTTTGCTAACGAAAAAAGAATATAACAAACTTAGTGATAGTGATAAAGAAACTGTTAAAACTTTTGAAAAGGATGGTGAAATTTTTTATGCGTTTCCAAAAATCGCAGGAATCAATAAAAACCGTACAATAGTTGTTTCACATCTTGGGGCACAACTTCCATTGAGTGAATTATTCACATCAAAGGTGTTAACAGATGATATTTTACATAAAATTGATGAAGAAGTAATTCGTCCTGAATTTGAACTTCCTTCGCAAGATAGTTTTGATGATTTGTCTGAATTTGTTAATAGTGAAACAGGTGAAATGCTAAAATAAAAAATATAAAAAAATATGGAAAGTATCGAACAAAAAGAACCACAAACGCTTGAAGAATACTTTCAATCGAAACGAGAATATTGGAAAGATATAATAACAAAACTTTCCGAAAAAATAAAAGACATAAACTCAGTACAAGAATTAATGCTTGTGGTATATTCTTATCGTCAAAATGCGGTAGACTCTTATTATTATATGTTAAATCAATTAGATACTCAAAAGCGAACATATAACATAGCATATGCGAATGAATATAATAAAATGAAAACAACCGCACAAATAAGATATACATCAGAAACATCTATAAATGCACAAATAGCGGCTAATATGGCTGATATGATATATACTACATCATTAATGAGTAATCATGCAAAATATTTATTAGACACAATAAAAACCATTGATGGTGTTATATATGGTATTAAAAATTATACCGAATTAGAAAAAATTAAAGCAGGAGGTCAATTTAATGGGTAATGTTGAAACATATAAAAGAACACATAGACCAAAACCATTAAAAGAAGATGCAGAGGTAAAGGGTAAACCACATCAACAAATATATATTCCCAAACACCCCGAAAAGGTAGTGGGCGGAGAAATTATTACACGGTCTTCATGGGAAACTGCCTTTGCAAGATGGTGTGATGATAATCCTTCTGTTATAGAATGGGGCAGCGAACCTTGTTCAATACAATATAGAAATCCAGGTGGTGTTAATTTTGATGCGTGTAGAGAATCGGGTGCAAACCCACTCGACCCTTTAAATTGGCCTGTACATGAATATTATCCCGATTTTTATATTGCTTTAGAAAACAATAAAGAAGATGATGTAGAAGTACAAAAAATGCTTATAGAAATAAAACCCCATTATCAAACTGAAAGACCTGTACCACCCCCACCAGGTGCTAAGTTACAGGAACAAAAAAGATTCAACGAAGCAGTTAAAACATATCTTCAAAATATCAAAAAATGGGAAGCGGCTATTGAATGGGCTAAACTTCACAATATGAAATTTGAAATATTCACGGAAAATACACTTAAAAAAATGGGTATCATGTAACAATGGATAGTTATTTAAAATATTATGAAAAAGAAGGTAAATCTATAGAAGATATCGCTTTTGAATATTTAGTGAGTGATCTTTTAATTAAAGAAAAAAGAGGTATAGAAAAATTAAGAGAACTTAGCGCACTTGATATGGAAAGCAACCTCCCTATAGATTTTGTACCCGCTATGATATATACCTTCTTATATCTTTCTAATGATAAAGAAATTTCTGGTATTCATCAGTTTAAAGATGCTGTACCTGTAATATTATGTTTTACATCTACTTCAAAAACAGTTACTGGTCTTAATTTTAATATGATACCAAATAATGTTCGTGCTTCGATATTAGACTTAATTGTTAAACTTGCAAAAGCACCATTATATGATAATAGTAATAAATTCAAATTAATAGACAAAGTAGCAAAATTATTTACAACACCTAATGGTGTTTCAGCATTTCTTAAAGCAATAGAAGTAGAAACGGGTTTAAATGTTTCCAATGCTGTTCGTACATATAATATAGATAAAATAAAAAGATTACGTCTAATTGAATATGATATGTGGAAATATGTGCCTTCTCTTTGTTTTAAAGATGCTATAAGAGGAGCAAATCTTGCTGACATACAAGCAGACATGATTAAAGAGAACAGATAATATATTATAGATAAATAAGATAAATTTGAATGATTTTTAATGGCTAAAAAATATATATTAAAAGCATTAGGTAATGAAAATACATATTATTCAAAGGCTAATAGACCTTTTGAACAGAATTTGTTAAATCTTAGTGCTTTGGACATTAAATGGAACACTTCTCTTATTAAAAATATCAGGAGTATTAATGATATCAATGGTGGTGCTAATTATCAAATTTCCGGTATGGGTAATGGTATGATAGACCCCAATGATGAATTTATCAAATTATATTCCAATATTGCTGGTCATAATGATTATATTGCATATTATGATCAAACATACAAAATGCGTAGAGATTTCCTAAGGAAATTTGCTCTTCAAGCAGAAATTGATTATGTATTGGAAACCATAGCAGATGAAACTATTATTAATGACGATATGCACTATTTTGCTTATCCTAATCTTAAAAAAATCAGGTCTTTGCTTAAAAAAGATAAAGGGGCAAAAATAGTCGAAGGTCTTAATGAATCATATAGAAAAGTGTATCATGCTTTTCATTTTAATGATGGTGATGATGCGTGGCATCTTGTTAAGAAATTTCTTATTGAAGGATTTCTTGCTTTTGAAATAGTTTACTCCGATACAGAAAGCGGAAGGTTTGCTAAAGAAATTAAAGATTTTGTTGCTCTTGATCCTGTTACTATGAAACCTAAAATAAAAAAAGATGTTAATGGAAAAGAATATAAGGTTTGGGTTTTGAATGAGGGTGATAAACAAAATCAGAGGGAACTTCTTGATACTAATATAATCTATATTTCGTGGGCAAAAAACAATTATATTTCACATCTTTCATATTGCGAACGATTAATACGTTCATTTAATATGTTGCGTACATTAGAAAATTCAAGAATTATTTGGAATATGCAAAACGCACAAAAACGAATCAAAATAATCGTTCCAATAGGCACAGAATCACAACAAATCGCTTCCACGAGATTGCGTCAAATAAAAGCGGAATACAAAGAAGAAATTAATATAGACAATATGTCTGGTGAAATCACAGTAAACGGACAACCAAAATTTTCTTTCGCTAAAACATTTATATTCCCCTCCAAAGAAGGCGCAAGCCCAGAAATAGGAGAAATTGGTGTTGAGGGACATGATATGAATTCAATAGAATCATTAAAATGGTTCTGGCAACGATTCATCATCGAAACAAGGCTCCCAAAAGACAGGTTTAATATGTTTTTCGATAGTCAAAGTTCTTCTGTAGTACCTGATAATTCCAACCTTACAAGAGAGGAATATAGATTTGCATTGTTTATTGGTAGAATTCGTAATATTATAAAGGAATTGCTTCTTAAACCCATGTGGCTACAATTCTGCATTGATTATCCAGAGTTTGCTGATAATAACGTTTTAAAAAATGCTATTGGACTTAATTATGTCGAAGAAAATGTGTTTCTTCTTGCTAAAGAATCTGCTAATTTACAAATGGGAGCAAATTTAATTTCCACATTATCCGGTATAAATGGTGTAGATGGAAAACCTGTTTTTAGTATAGAATTTTTGCTTAAAAAATACTTAAGTCTTACAGAGGATGATTGGAATATAAATAATCGTATGAAAAAAGAAGAAGAGGAAAGGTTAAAGAAAGAGGCAGAAAAACAAGCAGAAACAGGGGGACAAAACAATACACTTGGCGGTCCTGAACTTGGTGGAATGGATATGGGTAGCCTTGGTGGTGGAGGTGGAATGGATATGGGTAGCCTTGGTGGTGGAGGTGAAATGGATATGGGTAATGAACCTACTCCAGAACCCGCACCAGAACCCGCTTCTTAAAATTAAAAAAATTAAATATATTATATCATGAATATCACGAATAAGAAAAGTTTTAAATTAACCGAATCAAAACTAAATGCATTAATAAGAAAAAGCATACAAAAAGTTTTAAATGAAAGTGAAGAAAAAGAAAAAAGAGAAGTTTTTACTATTTCAGCTTTTGATATAGAAAATGAAGAAGATGTTAGTGATATGGCAATATGTGGTCAAACATACTATTCATTTGATGATGCCGTTGAAGCAGCAAAAGAAATAGCAAACACATTCATTGATTTTCCGGAAGTTATATTAACCACTGTTTTTGGTGGTGAATACGAATATGACAACGGTGACATATATGGAGATCCCATAGATTTATATTGCATATCAAATAGTGATTTAATAACAACATCTAATATGCGTAAAAAATGTGGATATGTTAATGATCAAGTTGATGAATATCTTAAATAATCAATTTCTGAATTATAGAATTACTAAAAATAATTAAACATATTGGAAAAATAAAAAAGGCTCTTTTAGAGCCTTTTTCTTATCTCGTTTTTATAATATTTTCTAAATCTTGGGCTATATCATCTGGTAAATAATCATTCCACGCAATTTTTTACCAACTTTATCATAAACAATAAAATTTAAATGTTTATAACTATCATAATCAATATCATCTGCATTTGGAAAATATAGTTCCGAAAAACATAGTAATTTATAGAAAATAACTATGCAATTCATTTCTTTCTTGTTTCAACCTATCACTACTTTTTAGGGAGATTTCTCTCTTGTCATCCATAGTTAGACAGTCCACAAGCGTAAATTCGGGCGAACTCGACCCTATTATTCTTAATCCTTCGTCTTTTATGTTACAAGCGGCATTGTAATCTCTTTCTATAATATTATTACAATCAGGGCAAATCCATCGCCTATTTTAAATTTATATGATTAATTAATAATTCTTTTCTTCTTTAATAATCTTATCTTTTGTCTTATAAAATTTTCCAAATATATTGTTTGTTCATTCGGCATCCAATGATCCCATGCAATTTTTTTACCATCTTCATCGTAAACAATGAAACCATTATATAAACTTTCATTAAAATCAATTCCATCAGCATTTGGAAAAATCAAATCAAAACCTCCAATCCATCCTTCATCACTACTTCTAAGATGTTCTATTGTAAAGTCAACTATTTCCATTCCATCATATTGACTTGCAATATCATCATCACTCATATACTTATATTCTTCATCTTCATTTAAAACCGTTTTAATTGCTTTTTGAATGATACGCTGTAATTGATTTTCATTTATCTTTATAATTTTCTTATTCATTTTATTCTATTCATTAATTTTATTTATTTTTAGTAACATTTGTCATTGTTTGCCATTCACCATCGCAACATGTGAAACTAGGTGTAAATTCGGGATAAAGAGTGCTACCACTTGTAAATTTTTCACTCTTATTAGCGGTTTCAAATGCCTTTAACATGTTACCATAAGAACCACCAGCATCAAGATTGAGATTACCTTGAGGAATAAGAACAGGAGCACCAACATCAACAGGACTCATTTGATTAGTTTTATCTGCCATAATTATTAGAAATTATTTTTATATTTATTAAAAATTTCATATATTTAATATATTACATTATTAATTATTATGAAAGCAAGTGAACGTATGATTGGATTAGTAAATTTACTTAATGATTATAATTACCAATATTATGTATTAAATAAACCTATTGTAACAGATTATGAATTTGATATGTTACTCAAAGAATTGGAAAAACTTGAAAAGGAAGAAAATATTGTATTACCCAATTCACCAACACAACGTATTGGTTCTGATTTAGAAAATGAATTCAAAGAAGTGTATCGTGAAAAGGTTATGGGTTCCATTGCAAATTGTTATGATAAAAAAGAACTTTTAAAATGGATGCAATCTATCGCCCCCAATAATACTATGTTTATAGTTAGTCCAAAATATGATGGCACATCATGTTCTTTATTATATAAAAAAGGAGTATTAGTACAAGCCTCAACACGTGGAAACGGTTACATCGGTAGTGATATTACTGAAAATGCATGTACCATTAAAAGCATCCCGCTAACCATCCCCATAACGGATTATGATTGTGAAATTCGTGGTGAAATCATGATGCCTAAATCTGTATTTCAAAAATTAAACAAAATAAGAATCGAACAAGGTATAGAACCTTTTGCCAATGAACGAAATGCAGCAGCTGGTTCAATCAAGCAATTAAATTCTAAAATTACCGCTGAACGTTGTTTGATTTTTAGACCTTTTGCAGCAGATTGCCCCGAGGCATATTTAACAAGTCAATTTGATATGACAAAATTTGTCGAAACAATGGGTTTTTGTATAGATATTCCAGATTTTATATCTTCAAATCCAAATGAAATAATCGATTATCTTGATAAATTTGAACAAACTTATCTTAAAAATATGGATTATTGTATGGATGGGGTTGTAATTAAGGTTAATGATTTACATCTTCAAAACAATCTCGGATATTCTCAAAAAGTCCCATATTGGGCTAAAGCATACAAATTTAAACAACAATCTGTATCTACTAAACTTACAGATGTGGAATGGCAAGTTGGAAGAAGTGGTAAGTTAAATCCTGTTGGTATTTTAGATACTGTACGAGTAGATGGTTCTAATATTAATAATGTAACACTGAATAATATGGATTTTATCCATGATATGGATATTCGTATTGGGTCTTATATTTTTATTGAAAAAGGTGGTCAGGTTATTCCTAAAGTTACAGGAATTGATTATGAACGTCATATTCTTGAAAATATAGATTTTGAAACGTGCGACAAAATAAAAGAACCAAATATATGTCCCTGCTGTGGTATGCCTGTAAAAAAGAAAATTAATCAAAATGGTCAAAGTGGTACACACATTTATTGTACTAATGAAAACTGTAAAGAAAGGATAATTTCTAAACTTGAATATTTTGTTTCGAAAGATTGCATGAATATTGATGGACTTGGTAAAAAAATTATTGCTAATTTGTACGAAATTAATGATGTACGTAATTGGTACGATTTATATAATTTAACAGAATATTCAATATCATATCTTGGTAAAAATGCTATTAAGATTTGTGAAAATATTCAAAAATCCAAAAGTGTGTCAGCAGATAGAGTTCTTGCTGCTTTAGGAATTCCTATGATAGGTAAAGTAGCATCCAAAACATTAATGGAAACTTATGGTTCTATCAAAGAAATGTACATTGATATTACAGAAAATTCTGCTGCTAAATTATATGACAAAAAACCTATTGGAACTGTAGCAATAGATGAATTAATTAATTTTGTCAAAAATAATAAAAAATGTTTCGATAATATTTTTACTTTATTAAATTATACATATATTTCTAATGTAATTACAAATGGTCGTTTAAATGGAAAAACTTTTCTTGCAACAGGTACACTTGATAATTTTCCTCGTGAGGAAATTAAAAATTCAATTATCAATAATGGTGGAAAATATATTACATCTGTTTCTAAAAATCTCGACTATCTCATTATAGGAAACAAACCTGGAGCATCTAAAATTAAAAAGGCTACCGAATTAGGAATCAAAATGATAAACGAAACAGAATATTTTAATTTATTAAAATAATTAAAAAATGAACGAAGAAATAAAGAAAGATTTAGAAGAAAATTCTGCAGTGATACATCCCAATCATTATAATATTTATGATGTAGAAACCATAGATATGATGGCAAATATTTGGGGAAATAAAGAAGTTGCTATATGGGCAAAACTTAATGCGTTTAAATATCGTATGCGTATGGGATACAAACAGGGCGTAGATATTAATCAAGATTTTCAAAAAGAACAAGAATGTCTTAAAATTAAGAAAATATATGAATTACGCGCTAAAAAGGATGAATTTATATAATATAATAAGAAATGAAAAATTCCTTAGAAAAAAACGATATATTACAATATATAGAAGAATGGTCTAAAGGTGTTTATGGAGATACTTTTATCTATAGACCTGGTCAAAAAGAAGCCATTTGTGATATAATATTCGAATGGTTACATAATGCAGATGATATTATATTAGATGCACCTACTGGCTCGGGAAAATCTATTATAGCATTATCGGTTGCTGGGGTTCTTAATAAGTATTTTGATAAAAGGGGGTATATTTTAATATCTGATCTTTCTCTTATGGAGCAATATGAACGGGATTTAAAAAAATATTTTCCCAAATGGGCTTTATTAAAAGGAAGACAAAATTATACATGCAGTAAAAATGGATTATCATTTAATTCGGGGGTTTGTCAAATGGATAAAATAAAAACTTATATTGAATTAATTAGAAAATATTCACATTGTGCTAAATATTGTGAATATATTCAATTACGTCAAAAGGCTATTATTGCCCCTGTATTGGTTTGTACATATTCGTTTTGGTTACTCCAACAAAATTATGTTAAAAAAACAATACCCGACCCACCATTTGATGATAGAGATTTTATCATATGTGATGAAGCACATAAACTGCAATCAATAGTGCAATCACATTTTAGTCCCGAATTTGGAAAAAATGATTTAATAAAAATTTTAGCGGTAAAAAATGCAGCCAACCATACTCAATATACCAATTGGTCAGAATATACTGATTTACAAAATAATATAATACAAGAAAATAATAATGAAAAAATACTTAATTTATTAGAAGATTATTGTAAATTACTCGAACCCTTGGTCTCTCATATAGAAGGTGTAAAAGATGAAATTATAAATTTGACTGAAGATTTAGGTCACATGTCAAAAGAAGATTATACAACTATAAAGGCTTGTGATTTTTTAGATGAACATTTTAAAAGTTTTTCAGAATATATAGAAATTATTAAAGATATAGGTGTTTATGCTTTAATAAAAAACGATTCAAAAAAAGATAGTATTGTGTTTAATTGTCTTGATGAATCGTATCTTATGAAAAAATATTTTCTTAGCAATTGCGCAAAAAGAATGTATATGTCAGCCACAATAGGTAATCCAGATGTTTTTTCACATGATGTTGCTATACCTAATAATAAATTCTATTTAAAGATGCCAAGTGTTTTTGATTATTCTATGTCACCAATATACTTTGTGAGGGGGTATGACATGTCTTATCATAAAAAAGAACAATCCCTACCACATATAATTAAAATGATAGAGGGTGTTTTTGAATTATATCCTAATTATCATGGTATTATACAAACTGGTAGTTATGTATTTGCAAAATCCTTACAAGAAGGAATATCTACCAAATATAAAAAAAGACTTATTTTATATGAAGACACAACATCAAAAAATGAAAGTATTGATTTATATAAAAATAGTAAAAATCGTGTCTTGGTAGGTCCTAGTCTGATTGAAGGATTATCTTTTGATGATGATTTATGTAGATTTCAAATTATTATGAAAGTACCTTATCCTTCTCTTAAAGATAAATTTGTAGCGGCTAAAAATAATTATGACACTAAATGGTATAATAACACTACTGCCATATCAATTTTACAGGGTGTTGGACGTGGTGTACGTAATATGCAAGATTGGTGTGTTACGTTTATATTAGATGGATGCTTCGAAAATTTATATTATTCGGTATTTAATACATTTCCTTCTGAATTTTCTCAACGAATTCAGGTAATAGATAGTTATTCTTTATTAAAACATTAATATATAAAAATAAAATATTTTTAATTTATGAATGAAAAAGTAGATAATCAAGTTATTGGCACTTCGGATATGCCACCTGCAAAAACAGAAAATTACGAAACCTTTTATAGGGTAACACAAATATTTTTAAATGATCTTAAAACCGTACTACAAGATGCGGCTTATGCGGATGTTAAACAATTTTTAGATTATTTAAAAACATATAATTATATACTACCAGTAGCATTATTAAATGAATTTTTAAACAAATTATCAGCTATGCCATTTAGAATGGTTTCACCTATTATGAGTGTAATTGAAAACAAAGATTTGTTTCCTAAATATTTTGAAGATGTTACATCTCAAATAAAAGCAAATCAACAAGCAAACACACCCAATCAACAAATAAAGCCTACAAATACAAAGTAAAATAAAAATGATAGCAAACAATAACGATAGTAAAATACAAAAATTAGCAATGAATTTTATTCAACATCGTGATAATACAACTTTTACTGCACTTGTTAATGTTATAAATTGGGGGTTGAGAAAACAAATATACGATATTGTCAAAAACAATAGTATAACAGATGAAATATTATCTAAAACACTTGAAAATATATATTATAAATGTGATAGATATAATCCAAAAAAGGCAAATTTTTCCACATGGATATATAAAATAGCATATAACAATAGTCTTAAATATATTCAAGAACAGGAAAAAATTAATTATTTGGTATACGGTGAAGATATATCAAATATTTATGATTCTGAATTGAAAACTTCTGAAACAGAAGACTATGATGAAAGACTATTATGTAAAGGAAGTGAATTAGTGGATATAATATTTAAAAAAATTGAAAATCCTGATGTATATAAAAAAGAAAGAGTAATATCAGAAATGTATGAAGCGTTAGTGGATTGTATTCAATTTTTACCAGATAATTTAAAAATGGTTATGCATGAACGTTTTATTAATAGTAAAAAAATTGAAGATATCGCTTTGGATAATAATGTACCAGTTTCATCGGTTAAAAATTGGTTGCGTAAGGGTAAAACAGTACTTAAAAAAACAGTTAAGAAAAAATATTCAAACTTGTATTTTATGTACACAAATCAATATAAATTTTAATAATTAAGAATATGTTTTCAAATTTTTTTCAAGGATTTCGTGATATAAGAAATTTTTTTCGTTTCAGAAAAGAAATGAAAGGACTATATAAAATGCGTGATTCTAAATTTAATAAATTTAATTTACGTGTTAATAAATTCGGAAATATTTTATATACTCAAATAAATTGTTCCGATAATGATTTTATGAATGCTGATTATAATTACGAAAAAATGGTTATGATGAAATTGCAACCTACCATAGATTATCTTAGTGATGAATTAGATTGGGGTGATTATTTGACAATGCAGGTGCAAAATTTTGTTGATGAAGAAACAGGTGAACCAAGTTTGTCGTATGGTATTCTTTTTATTTACACCGGATATACAATGACTATGACTAAAGCATTTTGGTTAACACTAATAGGATTACTTGTTTTAATTAATGGAATAATAGCCTTATTATATTTTAAAATATGAGTGTTTTTCCAACAATATATAGACATGTATATTATAAGGATTATAAAAGTTTTCCTTATCAAAAATTAACAGGACGAAATGTTTTGTTATATAAAGGAAAACTTTTACCTTATACAGATGATGTAGATTATGATAGTAAAATAGATTATTTGTTTGATTGTGATTGTAAATATCCATTGTGGCATGAATTAAAAAGACTTGTTTAAAAATCAAAATTATTTTTTTAAGATATTATTTAAAAATAGAACTTATAAATGAGAAAGAAGAAAGATACAAGAAATGAAGCAGAAATGCTTGCAGCAGAAAGAGCAAAATATATTAGGGATTTTAATTTAAATAATGCTGGTAAATTTAGAATAGAACCAGATAAAATTCCTACCGAAGATGATATTAAAAACGCAAAAGAAGAGTACGAGGTAAGAGTTAAAGCACTTCAGCAAAAAAATGACTATTTCATTGCAGATAAAGAAAATGCTTTACGTGTGGCAAAATTCCTTAAAAATTATAACGAAACAAATATTTGGGTGGGAACACCTGCTCAACCGTTGTTTGTTGGTGTATTAAATTTTCATCAATACATTACTAAGTTTATTGAAGAGTGTGAAAAGGAACCTAAACCTTTAATTATGGAATATGGACCTATGCAATTTTGCTTTGTAAGTTTTCAGAATTATTGCGGAAAGGGTATAGAAGGAGCCAATCATATGGCTGAAATATGGGATGAATTTATTGCTATTTATGATGCTTTGAGGGATAATGTTGAATATTATAAAAAAGAAGTAGAAAAATGTAATGCTCTTGGTGAAAGATGGAATCTTATGTCACAAGGATTTTATACTGTGATATTAGATGTTGAGGAAAACACCAATATTTCAGATAATTCAGAAGAAACTTCAGAAGAAGCCGAAAATATTACATTCACAACAGAAAACGATAACAAAACAATAGAAACCAAGTAAAATATATCAAATAAAATAATATTATGTTATTAAATAGGATGCAGTACATCCGAATTTACGCTTGCGGACTACCCAATTTTTTAAATTAAATTTAATTAAAAAAGGAGGCGATGCCTCCTTTTTATCTTATAAAATTATTATTAAATTCAAGATTCATTAAAAATTATAGTCTTTTTAATCCAATATTCTGGTATGTAATCTGGACCTCTTTGGTCGGGTAAATCTACTTTACAATGAAATTCTCTATAATGATCCATATCATCACTACCATCATCACTTTTATTTATATTATTCACCCAATGATAAGTTGGAATACTTTGTAAGTCTATATTTCCACCCGCTTCAATTTCCCAACTATTCTGTAATGTTTTAATCATTTGCAATGATTTACATCCTTCAAACATTTGTCTATAAGCATAACGTGTTAATGATGTTGCGCGAAGCTCAGGAGCATATAATAAAGATGCATCATTTATAAACATTTCTCTATAACATCCCTCTACAACATTTGGTGGAAGAACAAGGTTCCTAGCATATATAATTTTACTATTAGCAAATAATCTTTTAAAACACCTCTCATTTAATTCAGTAAGAGGTATTGTTGAAAATTTTACAAATGAACTACCAACCAGTCTTGGGGTAAGTAATGAAATTAAATGTCCACCAACCTCAAACGGAGTTTCTACCTCTTCATTTTTATAATTTATTTTAATTACATTAAAAGCAGGATTTTCACCACTATTAGCAATATTTCTTGGTTGTTTTGCCCATATATAAACTTTTGTTTCACATGGTACTATTATCGAATTATCAGGATTTAAATCATATATAATATCAGGTTCACCCTCTACCATACATTCATAGTAAGATACGTTTTCTGAAATTAATTCATTAGGTGTAATGCGTATTCTATCATCTATGTGGTTTCCCTCGAGTGGTACTGCAATATTTTTAATATAAAATGGTTCTTCGTCATTTTTAATTTTACATTTAAATTCAATATTAATATTACAAGTTATGTTTTTTAAACTTATAGTATAAACATAAGGATCACCATTTACTGATATATCCATAATATTTTTATCTATTTCCCTATCCCCATTATCAACATCAATAATAGTAGTATTTTCCATATCTAATTCATACAATCCATTACACGTTAAAATTATTTCCACCGAACCCCCCAAATATACATATGCACTTTCTGGTGTTACAGTTGCTTGAGTTGAATCAACAAAACTATTTACTATAAGTTTTTTTGCTTTATCAAATTTAGCAATTAATGTCACAGAAGGTAATTGTAATGAATAATTATATATATTATTTTTTGATAATAGTGTGTTATTCAAATACCATCCCACAAAATAATATTTAGGATTTGAAACATTAGATTTTAATAAAACTTCTAATGTTTTTTCTGCCCCGTACACATCTTCATATGTAGAAGTATCATCATATAAAACATTATTTACTTTAAAATCATATTCATTCGAAGCATCAAATATATTATTATTATCAGCATTCAATGTATCAAATGATAATTTAAAAATATATTTTTTTCCTTTTATGATTCCAAATTTAGCAAGCATATTATAATCACGTGTTACAGAAACGTCAAATATTGATGAATCTTTAATACTACTATCATTTTCATACCATCCTAAAAATTCATAATTATTTAAATCAATAACTTTTGCTATAAATGAACATTTTTCACCAGGAGTACATATAGAATGAGTACTTAATGCTATACCATATTCTGTATTATTTGATTTTGTTATAATACTAAAAGTTCTATCACTAAAAACACCCCTAACGGAACAATCTTCATTAACAATAAATTTATATTCTAAATCATTACTAACAGTTTCTCCATTATATTCCCATTTTACAAACCTATACGATACCGAAGTATCATTATCATAATAATTAGGGGTGGCTATCATTGTACATAAAGTTCCATAAGAATAAGTATAAATACCATCATCATTCAATTCACCATCGGGATATATAGTAACAAAACCCATATCACCTCTATTAGAATCGATATTAACCGCAAAATGCTTAATCTTAAATTTTGCCCTAATTTTACTAGACCCACTAACTATAAACATTAAGATACTATTTGTTTCTACAATAGCACCACCAATAGACCACCCCACAAATTCATATCCCTCATATGCCACAGCCTTAAGCACACACATCATACCCTCCTCATAAAAACCACCACCTGTTACATATCCATACTCACCTACACATTCATCTATTTCGGTATTCACCTCTATGTTATAAATAGTAGATTTATCCGTTTCGGAAGATAATATACGATAAGCACCTTCATACATATGTGTAGCCCTGTTACCATATTTGTCAAATTCATTAACTTCAATATCATACACACCCCTTTCGGTAATATCTAAAAAAAGTGATTTATTCCACGACTCAAACAATAATGTTTTTTCGTTTGCACCTTCAGATTTATAAACTTTCCACAATACTGTTTTTTTATCATTACTTTCACTACTTTCCATAGTGTTTTTAAAGTAGGTATTAAAAGCCGCATAAGGTGTTTTTTCAAAAACTGATACCGGACAATTGTATGAATATATGTCATTATGACAAATAAGAGGCACACCATCAGATGAGTTCATCCAAAATAATATACCATTATCTACATCAAACGTACGACATACAGATTTAAATGTATCATCAATAAAATATGTTAATTTGTCATTATCAAGTGAAATAGGATGCATTACTTCTGTTTTTTCTCGTGATATATTACTGTTTAAAACGGGTAGTTTATAATCCACAAAAGCATTATGGGCATAAGAAATAAACAAACTAGCATCTACTACACTTTCAAATTTATAATAATATGGGAAAAACATGCCGTTAGGATCTATACCAAGCCCTTCATTAGGGTTTTCATCATGTAATGGCCATGCACACTTCAAATCATCATGACTGATTACACGATACATAATAGTGGTTTTGTGTGTAACGGGATCAATATGCTTACCTGCAGGTATTCTATAAATGTGTAAATGGGTTTGACCTACACCATAATGAGTACTATCATGAGTATAATAAAGTTCTTCATGATCGCGATAATAACTTTTCTCGGGTTCATAGGTATAAGTAAAATCAACAGATCCATTATACATAAGCCATCCCGTAATCCACCCATCTGGCATATCTTCATATTCTTTAGGATTCCAATCAGCAGTGGATATATCATATAAATCAGTACCCTCATACAAATCAACATCTATTGTAGCATATGCATATTTCTTACCAGGAACACTTGCAAAAGAAGGATTAATCTCACCCTCAAGGATAAGTACAAATCCAAGATTATCATATCCTATCACCCTATATGATGATTGACCAATACAATTAGAAACATCAGCAGAAGCATCTAAACTACCTGTTTGCCAAATAAGTTTTACAACTTCACCCGATTTAAATGCACGTGGAAATTTATATTTACTATTTTCAAATTGTACATAAACCCTATTTTCGGAAACACCTATTATACGTATTTCGGATTGCCAATATGGATAAACGTAAACCGAAATATTAGAATCTTCAGCGATATCTATAATTCTATCCATTAAGGTATTGGGTTCAACAGCATAATATGGGCTATATATAGAATTATCTATAATTTTAGCATCAAATGACGGAACACGATATCTAAGAGAAGAATCTAACATACCAGCAGGTATTTTATAATCAACATTATATGAAATACTTGTATCAAGGTCTATAAATGTTTTCGAAAGAACAGGTTTACCCTTATATGTAAGCCAACCCGAAACCCAAGGCATATCTTCAAATTCCACAGGATTCCACACAACTCCCGTAGAACTTTCAGGTAATTCTCCCGACGGTGTATAGTAATATCCTTCAAAAGCATCAATATTTTCTAAATCCACATCAGCATAAGCGTAATGTTTGTTATTATGATTTTCTATTGTAACCTTTCCAGAAATACAATCATATTCCCATAACGACCCATAGCCCTCACTAAACGGTGATTTAACAAGCCATTCAACATTATCTTGAATAAATGTTAAACCAGTATAAATATCCCCCCGCGAATCAATTATACTTGTTATTGTTTTAATATCATCAGTCGGAGTATATATATAACAATTTGTTATATCATTAGAAATTAGCAAATGATATTCATCATCATAATATCCATAAGGTGTACCAGGGTGTTCTTCCATACCACTACCTATTTGCAAATTATCCAATGCTTTAGCATTCAATATTTTTCCTGGTATTTGTAACACAGGAAATTCCCCCATTTCATTATAAAATAACACAGTAACATCAAGATTTTCACTACGAAGACTAGTATCAAAGATTGGTCCATTTTCACGGTACGTCCTTTCGGCATCATCAAAAAGTTCACAACATTTTTGAGCCATATTACCTATACCAACATTAATATCACCCGAATATAATTCACGAAGAGCCCCCTTATCATTTTTCTCTACGATTCTCGTGTTTTTATATCTGTTTTGTCTATTAAGAATTAAATAATAATTCCAATCTATGCGATCCTCATGTCTTATGAATTTATCATAAGCTACAATTTTAAATTTATCACAAAGATTAGAATAGTGTGATATCATTCCCGACTTAACACTATTATTACTATATGGATATACAGGGTATTTTATTAAATTATATGCTTCTGTTGTGTTTGCTGATATTACGGGATATTTTGTTTTATATTGGAAATAACAAAAATCATCATATATGTTATATATAGTACTACTATCAGTAATACGACCGTTTTTATTATATTCATTATTGGAAACGGGTTCATTTGTATATGCATTTATTAATGGTTTTTGAGTTATAACTTTAGCTGTATTATATGCATCAGCAGAATACACTTCACCGTAAACATCATATACGGTAAGATTTACTTTAAATTCACCAGAATTATAAACTCTAATATCTTTATAAAGATTATAATCAACAGCCTCTTCAATATTATCATCATATAAATTAAGAAAATCTGTATAATTCTCACCATCGCTAAAATGTTCAAATGTATGATTTCCATCATTATATTTACAAATCACAAATTCTTTACCAAAATAAGACGTTTTGACATTAATAGTTCTTTCACCATTATCGTTTATATCAAATATAACATAAATTCTTCTATCATGTTCAAAATCATCAAATATTAGTTTTCCCTTAATAATATCAAGATAATATTCTTGTTCTACGGGTAATTCAAAATTAATAGGTTTTTTAACACTATATCCCTGAATAGAAATGAGTGGAATTTCATACGCATTATTAGCCGAAAATCTAAAACCATAAGTGGTATCATTAGATGTGTATTCTTTAACTACACCACCAAAATCAGATGTAAAATTATAATGTTTTCTTTTTGGGTGTGCGGTTGAGTGTGAACCAGGAATAAGACCCGAATTATTTCTCATAATAATTGTTACATTATTATCATCTTCTTCATTGGTAGGTGGTATTAGATATACATAATCTGCTGAATAGACTTTCTTTTTTGAAATCTTATTTTCGATTATATACGATATTCCTGTTTCTACATCATTTTCCGGATATATTAAATATCTTACAGGTTTTTTCCATGTATCTGTAAAAGAGCGCAATATTGCATGTTCAAGTGCAATAACAGGCATCCTTAAAAAAGCAGTATTCTTTTCTTTATATACAATATCTTCGGGAATAAACGAAATTTCATTGTCTGTTATAATAATACGGGGAGAGTTCTTGCTTATAAAACCATCTTCGCCAAAAATAAAATCTTTTACATCAGACACAGCAGTAAGTCTTCCTGTATATCTATTATCATATCCCGCTATTATTGTACCGATATATCTTCCTTCTGTACTTCCATCATATATATGATATGTGTTATTATCTGTAATAACTCCTTCACAAAAATCTTCAAATTTTAAATTAGAAAAATCCCCAAACGTTTTTCGTGCAAAACCCATATCCGCTTTTATGGTAATTACAGCAGAACTATCTTCCAACACCGCAGTATCAGAAGAAGATGAATCAGCAACAACAGGAATCAAATTAAGATTGGCATCATGTTCCAAATTTTCAGACAACCCACCATATCCACGCATATCATATCGTTCAAAATACACACCCTCACCGCCAACATCTATAATTCGACAATTCAATGCCATTACATATTTTTCAAGCCATTCTCGTAACGCAATGAGTTTTAAAAGCGAATCCTCAGTACGATATTCAAACAATTCTTCAACATACGGAAAATCATATTCGTCAGGCGGACCATAAATTTCCCTGTTTAAAGAGAAAAGCATAGACAACCAATTTTTCTTACGAAGATGTACTCTCTTTTCAATAGGAAGTGCAGCAAGCGTATTATTATGCCCACTATTTTTATATGACATATCATAAGCTATATATCCACGCGGAATTTCATCTGATACATCTAATATTTTATACCATTCTTTAAAAAAGATATCATTATACCCTAAAAGATGTACCGCATTAATAAGAGCCTTATATGTACCTATATAAGGAAATATTTTATCATACTCAAGAAACATTTCTTTAGAATGTTTATTGATAGATATATAATCAGGCTTTTCATCATCAATATATGAATCCTTATATACATAATCAAAATTTGCAGGATCAGGAATACCAAAATTAGTGAAAAGTGTACGATAACGTTCATCTTCTCCCTCCGTTTCGGCTATTAATTTTATTTCACCAATAGGAGTAATATCAGGTATACCATTATCATCTATATTATTTTTATCCAATAAACAAATATGTAAAACTTGTTCATAAACACCTTCGTTTTCCCCAGAAAAACCTATATCAATTCTCGGAGATTTTGTAGATATGTATGTATTTGTTAAATTTGTTGGATAGTTAGATGTTATACTGTTAGTTCCATCTGATATTATGACCGAATCATTTAACAAGTCAAGTTCTGCTCTATCCGACCATATTGCCTCATCCCCTGTAACAGTAAAAATCCTAAAATCCTTCTGATTACGACAATCTATAAAAAACAATAATTTATATCTTTGTGCCCATTCTCTTAAATTATTATCTATATTTTCTCCAATTAAAGAACTAATCTTTTTATAAGATTTTACACCAGAAGATTCTTCTGTTTTTGCAACAACAAATAAAAATTCTGTTTCAAAAAGTTCGGTGGAAACTTTATCAAATATAAGTTTTTGGGAAATTGTAACGTTTGGAAACACTAATTTAGAATCACACACACCACTGCTCCAACCCTCTATCTTTATATTTGATATCGTATATATAGTATCCGATTCAGAATTACTTACTATTTCTTCATATTGAACTTTTGCTGCTTTATAATCAATGTGTTCATTATGCATAATAGTAACCATTCTTGATGATGCATTCTTTAAAAATCTACCACCATATATTCTTTTATTATATAGAAATTTAACATTACCATTTTCATCCTTTTCTGTTATAGGATAAAATACAGCCTGACTATTATAATCATCTTTAATAATAATCTTAATCTCACTTTTTAAATTAAAAGGAAGAAGTGTACCGTTTTTGGTAAATATAGCTAATTCTGCATGTGAAAACATATTAATTCAAATTAATGTCATTTTTGCCGTGTGCTATCATATATTGCAATTTTATCTGTTTAACAGTATCAACTAAAAATTCTAACATAAAATCAACATATTTAAGCAAACTTTTATTTCTTTTATTATCAAATATAACCTTTGATATTGATTTTTCCAAAATGTGTCCATGATAATCAAATCCAAGATTCTTATAATTATCCTGAGAATGATAAGCGTAATAATAAGGACTTTTTTTCAGGGGTTTGTACATATTCAATATTAATAATTTACAACTTAATTTATTTATTTGTATATTGATTTGATGACAAATTTTAAAATTTCTTATCAAAATATTTTTTCATTTAAAATAAAATACATATATTTATAGTATAAACTAATTAAAAACTAATTAACTAATTAAAAATCAAACAGGAAATGAAAAACTTTTTAATCACATTATTAGTAGGTTCAGTTATTTGCCTATTTTTCCCTATGGGATGGTGGATTCTCGCCTTTGTTTGGGCTTTTATTATTGCAGTGGGTGAACTCATTTGGAGTGGAATAACCGCTTTGGTTGCTGCCGCTATTGCCGGATGTGCTTGGGCAATAATCACATGTATTGTAATAATTTTAATCATTATTTTTTTAATTACCCGATAAAATTATTGAATTATGAATAAAGTATTAGAAAATTTAATTTTTGGTTTTTTTGGCTATAAACTCGGTTCAAGCAAGTGTGATAGAGAATTCACACAAGAAGAGGTAGAAAATTTAATTCATTCTTTTTTAAGTCAGGTTCCTTTAGATGCAGTTATTGAATGCTGGATGGATGCAAACAACTGTGATACTTTTAAGAAAAAATTAGATGTTGCGTATATTTTAGATGATATAGCAAATCATATTTTATAAATTATATTTTTAATTTATTTAAGCCTCTAATGAGGCTTTGTTTTTATAGTTTATAAAAATATTTTTACTTTTAGATAATATATTTTATAAAATTGTGATATTATTTATGTTAAACGTTTTTATATTATTATGGAAGAAAATATAACAAATGAAAATCTTATCAAAGTAGCAAATTTAAAAAATGCAGATTTGGCAAATCTTTTTTCAACTACAGGTGCGCTAGAATTAGAATTGTTTGATATTCAAATTCCAAACAGATACGGTAAAATAGGTTCAATTATTCGTAAAATTGATAATGGATACGGAGTATTCGGCAGTTTATCATATATTCGTTATTCAACATCTAAATTATATTCAGAAATACAATCTAAAGATTTTTTATTGATAAAACGTGTAGATTTTCTTGATGTTGATGGTGGACCATATATAAATAGGGGTACAATTTTAGAAGTAGATAATGAAAAAATTGAAATTACAGATATATTTCTCAAACACGGCTATTTTATTATTTTTTATAACATAATTAATTAAATTTTAAATACAATGAGTAAAAATATGATAAAACCTAGTGTCTGTAACCCTATTACAGATGAAAACGGTAATGTATATAAAAGTATATCTGAACTTGCAAGACATCTTAATATTTGGGCTGGTGGTATTTCGAAATCAATCAATAAATTAGGATATTATTCGCGTGATGGCGTGAAATATTTTTTAATGAGTGATACAAATAGTGTTGATAATATTGATATAAAAACTAAACCTATTGTTATTAAAGTCAAAGAGGAAAGAGAGGATGAAGCGGAATATCAAGAATATCTTAAAAACGAAAAAGATTACCAAGAATACATCAGACAAAAAAATCAAACAGAGGCTGTACAATCTTTACCCTTTGAGAGTTTTGAATTTAAGTATAACAATGAGGGGGAAAATGGTGAAAAGTATGCAATAGCCCTCTTTTCAGACGCTCATATAGAAGAAATTGTAAATCCTCAGTCTGTAATGGGACTTAATGAATATAATGTTGAAATTGCAAAACAACGTATTGAAAAATATTTTTCAAATTTGGTACATTGTTTGAATAAAGATGAAGTACCGCATCTTATATTTGCAAGTCTTGGTGATACAATTAGCGGGTATATTCATGAGGAGTTGGCACAAACAAATGAACTCACACCACTTGAAGCAACAGCCCTTGCACAAAGTTTAATATTCGATGGATTAAAATTTATTCTTGAAAAAAGCAATGTCAAAGATATTTACTTCATAGGTATTGTTGGAAACCATTCTAGAGTGACAAAGAAGATACAACACACAAATGGTTATAAAATGTCATACGAATGGCTAATGTATAATAATATTAAAAACGCATGTAAATCTGCGGGTTTACCCATAACATTTAATTTACCAGAATCGGAAATGGCAGTCTTAGACACACAAGACAATAGACGTTTTTTGTTTATACATGGATTTCAAATCAAATCTATGGGTTCTGGAACTGTTTGCGGAATATATCCCGCATTAAATAGACTTTGTATGAAATGGGATAAAATTTTTCATCAGGATAAGATTTATCTCGGACACTTTCATACATGTGTATCCATTCCAAATGCTATGGTAAATGGTAGTATTATTGGTTATAATTCATTTGCATTAAGCAACGGTTTTGGTTACGAAAGACCCGCACAACAATATGAAGTATATGATACAAAAGGTTTATTGTTAACAAGACAAATATATTGTGACTAAATGAAACTTATAGGAATTTCTGATATACATGGATATTTAATGCCATATGAAAAACTTACCAAAGATTATTTTGATGTATTGTGCATTTGTGGTGATATAGTACCACTAAAAATACAATCTCATATGAAAAAAAGTGAATCTTGGTTTAAGGAAGATTTTTATAATTGGTGTGAAAATGCCCCATGTGAAAAGGTAATTTTTATTGCGGGTAATCATGATTTTTATCTTCAAACAATGCTTGATAGTTTAGGTAATGCAAAAGAAGTAACAAAACATCTTGGGTATACCAAAAAAATAATATTTTTACATGATACTACTTATGAATTTAAAAATAAATTATTTTATGGTACACCATGGATTCCTAAATTATCAAGATGGGCTTTTTATAAAAATTCAAAAGATTTATCCGAAACGTTTGAAAATATAACAGATTGTGATGTTCTTCTTACACATGGTCCTGGTAAACGAGTCTTTGATACTGGAAGAATTTTACAATATGGATATGGTGAAGATGTTGGTTCGGAAGAACTTACAAATGTAGTACTTAACAGGCACATTAAATTATGGTTATGCGGTCATATTCATTCTGGTAATCACGTATTGTCCGAATTTACTGACCCCAAATTTACTTGTTATAAGATGAAGGTGGCAAATGTGTCAATTAAGAATGAAGAGTATCAACCGATATATTCACCTTTATATATAGAATTATAAAAAGATATGGACATAATTAATATATTTCAAAATATTCGAATTTTAATATTTAAAATTATATTAATTATGCCCATTTTAATTTTTAAATATTATAAATTAGTTTAATAAAATAATTAATAGTAAAGTAATATATTTTATATTCGAATAATAATTTTTCATACATTCGTATATGAAATTTAAAATTTTAAAATAAAATATTATTAATAACAGATTAAATATTATATAGTATTCATTTATAATAATTAAAAATCAAAATATTTATTATGTTTATCTTTGAATTTTTATTGGCACTATTACAATTTATACTTAATTTGATACTTACAATATGTATGATTCCTTTTATGCCCATTGTTTGGATTATACGTGAAATAAAAGGAGTTAAACCTATAGTAAAGGATAGTTCCGAAAAACATAGTAATTTATAGAAAATCACCATGCAATTCATTTCTTTCTTGCTTCAACCTATCACTACTTTTTAGGGAGATTTCTCTCTTGTCATCCATAGTTGGATAGTCCACAAGCGTAAATTCGGGCGAA
>JAEEGL010451712.1_pt1 | contig 41801 bp, 32 predicted proteins | sample 9134231 | NCBI WGS metagenome assembly JAEEGL01 (sample SAMN16246548, study PRJNA631951) | gut metagenome | biome: gut microbiome; feature: rumen; material: fiber-attached | host: Bos | place: Iran: Karaj | collected 2018-10
AGAATTAAGAGTATCGGTCCAGTGCAATAGAATGCTCCTATAGTGAAAGTGAAAAAAGCAATAATGAATGAAAAGAATAACTTTATCAGCATTATTCCTACACCTACCATCAATATGATTCCAATGATTTTAAGCATGATACTGGTGCAAAAGTAATAATATTTTTTGTCATGCAAAATATTTTTCCGTACAAATTTTGTGATATAATTATTTTTTTTTACCTTTGCAACACAGTATTTGTAATCTAAATCTCTTGATATATACTAACTCCAATGAACAGAATCATATATATATTGTGCTTTATTTTTGCGTGCTCAATTACTTATGCAAAAAATTCGGACAAGGCAGAAAAACTGTTTGAAAGAGAAAAAGAATACTTTGATAGTTACGATTATAATAATGCCTTTAAATGTGTTATAAAACAGTGGGCTACAATTATGATAGAGCTCAAGAATATCAATCTGGGATGTAATTTTGGGGAGAGGAAATTAGTGCTAATTACATACATGCTGTTTATTGGTGGAGAAAAGCAGCAGAGCGAGGGAATGCCGAGGCTCAGAGTAATCTAGCATATAAAGGAAGTGAAAAAGAAAGAAAAGGAGAAGACAATAATAATTTGGTTAGTATTAGGAACTATATTGGTTATATCTATAATTACTAATACGTGGATGTTATTTGGATTGATAGGTCTGTTAGCAACATTTCCTAAACTGGGAGTACGTTTTATGAAGACATTCTTAAAATAGGTGGATATGAGCAAGAAGCTATATAGAAATATAAACCTAAATGCTAAAGTAAAGGTGGAATAAAATAATATTTAATATGAAGGCAATAAAGGATTTCCTAAGAAAACTAACTTATAACCTATTTGGGGGGAATGAAAATAAAAGAATAAAAGTATTCCTAGATAATTTACGGACACGAGCTGAAAATGGTGATGCTGATGCCCAATTTGATCTTGGTTCGTTTTATTGTGTTGGAAACTATGTTCCACAATCGTATAAAAAAGCTGCTGAGTTATTTCAATTGGCTATTCAGAAAAATCATGCTCAAGCTCAATTTAATTTGGGAACATTTTATGTACAAGGGACTGGTGTACCCCAGTCGTATGAAAAAGCTGCTGAGTTATTTCAATTAGCTGCTGAACAAGGCGTTTTTGAAGCACAACATAATCTCGGGTTATTCTATCTTAAAGGAATAGTTGTACCAAAATCGAGAGAAAAAGCGCTATACTGGTTTCAGAAAGCAGCAAATCAAGGATTTGAGCAAGCACAAACAATTATAGATGACCTAAAAGAGAATGATGGTAGTGATGAGGATGTTATCAAAAATCAAGCATGGATTAATGATATTATCAAAAATGCTGAAGATGGTAATATAGATGAACAGTACCATCTTGGTATGTTATATTATTTGGGTGAAGATATTGACCAGTCATATACCGATGCTGTAAAATGGTTTACAAAAGCATCTGGAAAAGGTCAGGCTGATGCACAATTTTGTCTCGCTATATGTTATAGGGACGGACTTGGCATAAAACAATCGGATGAGAAGGCAGTGAAGTGGTTTATAGAATCAGCCAAACAAGGGAATGAAGAAGCGCAGACGTGCTTAGGACATTGTTATGCAAAAGGTATTTCTATAGAGCAATCATATACCAAAGCAGTTTTTTGGTATAAGAAAGCTGCTGAAAAGAATTATCCTGCTGCTCAACTTCAACTGGCATTGTGTTACGATAAGGGTTTGGGTGAGGAGCAATCTGACACTGAAGCTACTAAGTATTTTCATCTTGCCGCTATAAATGGTGATTCTACAGCTCAATTCCTGTTAGGGCTACGCTACAAAGAAGGTGTAGAATCCCCTAAATCAAAATGCATGGCAAAATATTGGATAGAAAAGGCTGCCAAAGGTGGCAGCAAAGAAGCTATCCTATTATTAAAAGAATTAGATTCGGAGAAACCAGACAATTATCAAGAACTAAAAAACAAAGCGGAAGATGGAGATGTTGATTCTCAATATCTTTTGGCAGAATTATTTTATCATGGTTCTGACAAAGAAAAAAAATCAGATTCAAAGGCAATAGAGTGGTATAAGAAAGCTGCTGAACAAGGTCATGTGATTGCCATAAACGATCTTGCCTGTTGCTATTTTAATGGGGAAGGAGTTGAGCAATCCTTCGTAGAGGCTTCTAAGTTGTATAAAAAAGCTGCTGAGCTTGGTTATGACAGTGCTTATTATAACTTAGCTATGTGCTATATTAAAGGTAAAATCTCTAAGGATCCTGGCAAGGATGCTTTGTATTGGATGGAGAAAGCAGCCCATTCAGGAATTGCCGATGCACAATATTATGTGGGTAAATCATACCTTATGGGGACTGAAGTTGAACAGTCTTATGAAGAAGCAGAGTATTGGTTACGCAAAGCCGCTGACCAAGGGCATGAGGAAGCTATGAAGATTTTAGAAAAATAAATAAAAGAAAGATTATTATGAATAAGCAGAAAAGGGGCCCTATAAAAGACTCTTATATTTCACAACTAAAAGATGTATGTTCTTGGATAAGTGGGTGGTATACCTTACTTGTGATTGTTCTTTCTATTTTTACTGCAGTAGGATTGTACATTTATCATCACTATGGATTCAAGGATATCAGAATGACGGATATAAAACTTGAATTTGGATGGGAAATAATACACATTGCTATTTTATCTAGTTTGATGTGGATATTATTGATTATGCTTTTCAACAGGGTGCTTACCCCATCAGCATACCATAAGAGCTATTCAAGAATAATCCCAACGATAGATAGGATTATGTCAACAGGTCATTTGGCGCAGTTTTATTGGCTACTAACATGTGGTTTTGTTGTATATGTATTCTTATCTTCTTTGATGGGAACCTTATATGCATTTGGAATTCCTCACGATGAAAAAGAGTTAAACTGGAATCCTCTATCATTGACATATCTGCTCCTGACAGATCCAAGTACAATGGCTAACATATTAAGATCAAATACTCATGTTGCAGATATAATAGTAATAGTGTCTATTACCATCTCTGTATTAGGGGCACTCTTATTCACTGGTTTGCTCGTGTCTGTTTTCTCAAACTTTATGCAAAGACGAGTTGAAGATTATCAAAAGGGAAGAATTACCTACAATTTTACTGGGCATATAATTTTCATTGGGTATGATGAGATTCTACCTTCGTTGATAAAGCAATGTGTTGAAAATGAGGTTGACAAAAAAATATTGATTCAAACCAAAGTTCCATCAGAGCAAGTGCGCGAAGAAATTCGTACATTAATAGAAGACGATAGTTTGTTTAATAATATCTATTTCTATAATGGAAGGAGAGATTCAAAAAAAGATCTGAGTCGTTTAGATTTAAATGATGCTGAAAGAATATTTATAATAGGAAACCGTCAAGAGGATTTTCATGATGAACTGAACTTAAATTGTCTAAAATATATTTTAGAATCATTAGGTAAAAAGAAACATAATGAGAATAGAAAGCCTATACATATTCTAATTGAGGATCATACAGAATTTTCAAAAATGTTACTATCTTGGGACACTACAACGATTGCTGATGTAACTCCTTTTAATATTTATAATTTATGGGCAAAAAATGCATTGAAAGAAACTTCTATACAGAACAAAAATAATGACGGCATTAATTATGTCATTTTTGGTATCAATCAAATTGGTTGTACTTTTGGGTTAGAATCTATCAACGTGTCTTTAGGTTGCAAAAAGAAAACGGTGATTTCTTTTGTAGGCGAAGATGCAAAAAACGAAATGTATCTGTTCAAGGTAAGATACCCAGCCTTGTTTGAAACCATAAGGCATAGTTATATTAATTTTACAGATAAACCTCTCGTCTTTGATAATTCATCAAAAATATATAACCATAGGTGTGCATCAAGTCAACAGAATATTGAGATTGAGTTCATAGAATCAACACCATTTAACCCTCAGTTAAGAACGTATTTGTTAGAAAGAGGAAGCATGTATAATATTTTTGCCTGCACAGGAAAAAATTCTACAGACTTAAATATTGCCTTATTCCTTCCTTATGACTTATTGCCTGAATCTCGCATATTCGTTTGGCAGAAACATGGTAAAGAGTTTGTGGACAGAATGAAATCTTATTCGAATTTGCATCCCATTGGCATGAAGGAACCATCATACGATTTCTATAAACAGCTGAAAAAAGGAGACCATGATCCTTTCGTCTGCTTCCAGAACTTTGTCGAAACGGCAAATATACATATGTTCCAAGGAAGTTATCAAGAGGCACTGGAATACCTAAACAGAACGATAGAATTGGAACCAAAGATAAAGACAACAAAGCAGGTGGAAATTGCTAATAATAGATATAATATGGGATATATTTATTACAAGTTAAAATTCCGCAAATCTGCTATAGATTGTTTTGTTAAAGCACTTAAGATCTTCCAAGAATTAGATAAAACTGATGCTGTTTCCTATGAAACTGACATCGTTTTGACCTTGAATAGTCTGGGAACTCTATATTACGAAGAAAAAGATTACGAAGATAGTATAAGGATGTATCAAAGGTCATTGGAGATTTACAATAGACGTGTATCAAAAGATAAAAGTTATTTGCCTGATATAGCTCACATTAAATGCTGTCTTGCTGCTGTATATCTTAATACAAAAGAAAAAGAAGAATGCATTAAGTATCTTAATGAAGCCAAATGTATTTATAGAGACTTATACATGAAGTCCTATGAAGAATATATGCCATATTTTGCTTATTGTCTATATTGCATTTCAAAATATTACTATACTATAGGCATGAGACAAGAATGTGAAGATACTGTAAATGATTCTTTATCCATATGGAGGGAATTATCTTCCGAGCATCCCGATTTATATGAAAAAGAAATTTCATATTGTTTGGAAATGTTATCCAAATTAAAAAGAAACTAAACGAAAAATTTATCAATGGAAATTAGCAAGACAAACGAACAGGCATTTGAGTGACTTATAGAGGACGTTTTGTAGGTTCAACAAATTTATTTCTATCAATATAACAAAATGTTATGCGAATTTTTTTCGGACGCATTTCAGACCATAAATTTTAGCACATGATAAGTATTACGGCAACGAGGATGATAAGGGCAACGGCAAAGTAGAGTCCGCCCTTGAAAAGTTGCCTGACGGCTTCGCGTTCTTTTGCCGTTTGACTGCCTGTGGTTGTTTGATTCGTTTCTTGTTTCATATTGGCTCTATTTCAGTAATCTGTTTTGAATGCCATTGCAGTCCTTGCGCTCTCCGTTGAGGGCATAGAGGTATTTGTCGAAGGTTTCGACTTTGGTGACATATTCGGAGAAATCTTTTATGGCGGCAAGGTTTTGCTTGATGGCTCTCAGGGGAGCGCTGGAGGCTCCCATAAGACTGCTCTCGGTGAAGAGTGCCAGAGGGTAGATGGTTTGGCGCGCAGTGCCATAGTAACGGTTGAAGGCTGCGAGTTTGTGACCTGCCTCGACCATGTAATAATTGGAGATGATGACTCGGTTATGTAGTTTGTCGTGGATGGAGGTGTGGGTGTCAAATCCTATCACTTCCATCTTAATAGGGTAGGGGCGATTGATGCCTTGTCTGACTATCTCGAGTCCGTTGGCGATGTCGATAAACTTGAAGGCTGACTTTTCTTTGTTGAAAAGGATGCAGACATGATAGTCGCCTCCTGCAAACTGCTGGGGAAGGAGCTGGTCGAGAATGACCTTTACATTGTCAAAGCCATCGCCGTCTTTTGCTTCCATGTTTCTGAAGAGGTAACGGTCTGCCAGTATCAATGCGTTGGAGGGGAGGGCCTCTACGCTGTCAAGCACGGAGTCCCAGCCTTTGTCTAACTGGTGGAATTTGTTGGAGACAAAGGCATCGTTGACATCGATGAGTGCTGAGACATCGGGATGCTCACCGCTGAGGCACATTACTCCGTACTGCTCTTGTATGGCTGCTGCTTCGTCTTTGGCTATGTCGAGGATGTAAAGGGATGATGGATTGTTAAGGAATTTCTCTGGGCTGTTCTTGAGTTTTAAGGTCTCGTCGCTGCTCAGCGTGTGTATCTCCTTTTTATATTTACAGAGGATTTTGTATAGGTTAGAGCGTTGCTGTGTGGGTTTTCTTCCCTCAGCTTCTGTAAAGCTGTTGTGTAAAGACTCTGTTATAAAAATCTTAAACATACGTGTGGATAGATAAAGGTTGGTTAGTGGATTACTTTGGTGCAAATTTACAAACTTTTTTTTATTTCACAAAATGTGTAATGGAGTTTTTTTGCATCATTTTTGGCAGTTTGGAAAGAACTTTATACCTTTGCAAAAAACAATGTAAGGGCTTTAGAAAAAAAAGAGGGATATATGATGAAGAAGATATTGACATGCTTATTGGCAACATTCGGACTGACTACTGCATGCTGCCAGCTTAATTACAGGAACACTGACCCTGAGGGTTTTGCTAAACTGATTGCTGAACCTGACGTGATGGTGCTTGACGTGAGAACTGATGCTGAATATGCTGAGGGGCATATTAAGGGGGCTGTTCTCATAGATTATCACCAGGATGATTTCATGGAGAGGGCAAAGGAGACGCTACCCGTCAGCAAGACGATTGCCATATACTGCAGAAGCGGACGTCGCTCTGCCTATGCTGCTGAGAAACTGGCTGACGCGGGCTATAAAGCGGTGAATATGTATGGAGGCATTATAGCATGGAAAGAAGCTGGTATGCCTGTGACGACTGGCAAATAGGGGTAGTTCCTGATTTCACAAAATGTGTAATGGGGAAAATGTACTCATTTATTCATTTATGCAACAAAAGTGGGGGATGGGTGAAAGTTTTCGCAGTTTTTCTTTGGTTGTTAGTATTTTTATTTATAAATTTGCAACTCGGTAACGAATAAATATGCAATAAGCTTCGCAACGGGAACGGGAACGTTAACGGGAACGGGTTCCGAGCCGGGCTCGTTACGAAGACGAAGACGAAAAAAGAGATGCTGAAGGTTTCGAAGAAAGACAGGTTGGCGGCGCTGAGGCTGGTGATACTCTCCAACGAACTGGGTTCGCAGGAGGAGGTGATTCAGGCTATGGCGCGACAGAGCATCGCGATTACGCAGGCTACACTGTCACGAGACATGAAGCAGCTGAAGGTGGCGAAGGCGGCGAACAGCGAGGGCAGGTATGTGTATGCCCTGCCTGAGGAATCGGCTTACCGCCGTGTGCACCGTCCGCAGACGCCTGCGCAGAATATCCTGCCATCGCCTGGATATAAGTCGATTCAGTTTTCGGGCAACATGGGGGTGATAAGGACGCACCCTGGATTTGCGAGCAGTTTGGCTTCGAACATCGACCAGCTGGCTCCGCGTGACGTGATTGGCACGATAGCTGGCGACGACACCATATTTATAGTATTGCGCGACGGAGCGAAGCACGTGGATGTGGTGGACCAGCTGAGCGCGATAATTCCAGAGATGGGGATTTAAAGAACGGGAACGTTAACGGGAACTGGAACGCAAGAACGAAAACATTAAAAATTTTATTATAATTGACTAAGGACGTTAGAATACTGGTGGCAGACGAATCGCACGAGAAGTACGTGGATTTGATTCTGGAGACTATACGCATTGCGGCGAAGAAGCGCGGCACGGGTATAGCGGAGCGTACGCATGAGTACGTGGCAACGAAGATGAAGGAGGGCAAGGCGGTGATAGCGCTGGACTCTGAGGATAACTTTGCTGGTTTTAGTTACATCGAGACATGGGGCAACAAGCACTATGTTACGACGTCGGGACTGATAGTGCACCCTGACTATCAGGGGCTGGGCATAGCGAAGCGTATAAAGGATTATACGTTTACGCTGGCGCGCATCAGATGGCCGAAGGCTAAGATATTCTCGCTGACGTCGGGTGATGCAGTGATGAAGATGAATACGGCGCTGGGCTATGTGCCTGTGAGCTTCAACCAACTGACGGATGATGACGCCTTCTGGCGTGGCTGCGAGGGTTGTGTGAACCACGACATTCTGGTGGCTAAGAACCGTAAGTTCTGCATCTGCACGGGTATGCTCTATGACCCTGAGAAGCATAAGGGTGAGCCAACACCTGCAAACGTGTTTCAGGATGTGATGAAGACACTGGCGAAGAGGGGGTTGGTGTGATTGATAATTGATAATTGACAATTGATAATTAAAGATATGGCTAAGAAAAAAGTAGTTGTAGCATTTAGTGGAGGTCTGGATACCTCTTACACAGTGATGAAGTTGGCTCAGGACGGTTACGAGGTGTATGCCGCTTGTGCCAACACGGGTGGTTTCTCTGCTGAGCAGCTGAAGACCAACGAGGAGAACGCCTATAAGTTGGGCGCAGTGAAGTATGTTACGCTTGACGTGACACAGGAGTATTACGAGAAGTCGTTGAAGTACATGGTGTATGGCAACGTGCTGCGTAATAACTGCTATCCTATCTCAGTATCGTCTGAGCGTATTTTCCAGGCTATCGCCATAGCACGCTATGCCAACGAGATAGGTGCTGATGCTATAGCTCACGGTTCTACGGGTGCTGGCAACGACCAGATAAGGTTTGACATGACATTCCTGGTGATGGCTCCTGGTGTGGAGATTATCACCCTGACGCGTGACGGCAACCTGTCTCGTCAGGAGGAGATAGACTACCTGAATGAGCATGGCTTCTATGCTGACTTCACTAAGCTGAAGTACAGCTACAACGTAGGTATATGGGGCACGTCAATCTGTGGCGGCGAGATTCTCGACTCTAAGCAGGGACTGCCTGAGAGCGCTTACCTGAAGCATCCTACCAAGGAGGGTCCTGAGACTCTGAAGTTAGGCTTTGAGAAGGGTGAACTGTGCTCTGTCAATGGCAAGAAGTACGACGACAAGATCAAGGCTATTCAGGCTGTGGAGGAGATAGGTGCTGCTTACGGCATAGGCAGGGACTGCCACGTGGGCGATACCATCATAGGCATCAAGGGCAGGGTAGGCTTTGAGGCTGCTGCTCCTATGCTGATTATCGGTGCTCACAGGTTCCTGGAGAAGTACACCCTGTCGAAGTGGCAGCAGTACTGGAAGGACCAGGTGGCTAACTGGTATGGTATGTTCCTGCACGAGAGCCAGTATCTGGAGCCAGTGATGGCTGACATCGAGGCTATGCTGACCAGCAGCCAGCGCAATGTGACTGGCGAGGTGGAGCTGGAACTGCGTCCGCTCTGCTTCCAGACCGTAGGTGTTGACTCTCCTAACGACCTGGTGAAGAACAAGCTCGGCGAGTATGGTGAGACTGCCAAGGCATGGTCATCAGAGGATGCCAAGGGCTTCATCAAGGTTTCTTCTACAGCGCTGAGAGCGTATTACTTAGCACATCCAAATGAAAGAAAATAAAATGGTTAAGGTCGGCATACTTGGCGCTGCAGGCTACACGGGTGGTGAGCTCATACGTCTGTTGGTGAATCACCCTGAGGTGGAGATAGTGTTTGCTAATTCGGAATCGAATGCGGGCAACAAGGTGTATGACGTGCATGAGGGACTGATAGGCGACACTGAGCTGGAGTTTACCAGCGAGATGCCTTTCGACAAGGTTGATGTGGTGTTCTTCTGCTTCGGCCACGGCAAGAGCGAGGCATTCCTCAAGGAGCACTCCATACCTCAGGGCGTGAAGATAATAGACCTGGCGCAGGACTTCAGAATAACGGGAACGGGAACGTTAACGGGAACACCAACTCCAGCAGCACATGATTTTGTGTATGGTCTGCCTGAGACCCACCGCAAGGAGATAGCCAAGTGCCAGCACCTTGCCAACCCAGGTTGTTTTGCTACCTGCATACAGCTCGGTCTGTTGCCTATGGCTAAGGCAGGACTGCTGACCCACGACATCAGCGTCAACGCCATCACGGGCAGTACGGGAGCAGGACAGAAGCCTGGTGCTACCACCCACTTCTCATGGCGTAACAACAACTTCTCAGTATATAAACTGTTCACCCACCAGCACCTGCACGAGATAACGCAGACACTCAACGAACTGCGACCTTCTGGTGCTCCCCGTGTGGTGGACACCCTGAACGAGGGTTACGACAAGGACGGCATCAGCGTCGATTTCATACCCTATCGCGGCGACTTCGCCCGTGGCATCTTCTGCACCGAGGTGATAACGCTCGACAAGGCTATGTCTGCTGACGAGGTGGTAGCTCTCTATAAGGACTACTACAAAGACGCTGCCTTCACCCACTACAGCGACAAGGCGCCAGACATGAAGCAGGTGGTGAACACCAACAAGGCGCTGGTGCATGTGGATGTCTTCGGCCGAAAGGTGGTTGTCACCTCTATGATAGACAACCTGCTGAAGGGTGCCGTAGGTCAGGCAGTGCAGAACATGAATATTATGTTTGGCCTTGATGAAAAGGCTGGACTGAACTTAAAAGCAAGTGGATTCTAATGAAACTATTTGACGTATATCCCCTGTTCGACGTAAACATCGTGAAGGGACAAGGCTGTAAGGTATGGGACGAGAAAGGTCAGGAGTATCTGGACCTCTATGGCGGTCATGCCGTAATCAGCATAGGCCACTGCCATCCTCACTATGTGGAGAAGATGACAGCGCAGTTGAACAAGTTGGGCTTCTATTCCAACTCAGTACAGAACAAGTTGCAGGTGGAACTCGCTGAGCGCCTGGGCAAGGCATGTGGATATGAGGACTATCAGTTCTTCCTCATCAATTCGGGTGCTGAGGCTAACGAGAACGCCCTCAAGCTCGCCTCATTCTATAACGGCAGAAAGCGTGTGCTCGCTGCTGGCAAGGCTTTCCACGGCAGAACATCCCTCGCTGTTGAGGTGACCAACAACCCTAAGATTGTGGCACCCATCAACGACAACGGCCACGTAACCTTCCTGCCTATGAACGACCTCCCAGCATGGGAGAAGGAACTCCAGAAGGGCGACGTATGTGCCGTAATCCTCGAGTGCATACAGGGCGTGGGTGGCATACAGATGGCTACCAAGGAGTTCTATCAGGGTTTGCAGAAGGCTTGTAAGCAGAACGGCACAGTGCTCATCTGCGACGAGATACAGTGTGGCTACGGCCGTTCAGGCAAGTTCTTTGCCCACCAGTGGCTCATGGACTCACCTTCACAGGCGCCAGACCTCATCAGCGTGGCTAAAGGCATCGGCAACGGCTTCCCAATGGCTGGACTGCTCATCTCGCCTGAGTTTAAACCTGTATATGGTCAGCTCGGCACCACCTTTGGTGGCAACCACTTGGCTTGTACAGCAGCCCTCGCCGTGCTCGACGTGATGGAGCAGGAAGACCTCGTAGAGAACGCCCGCAAGGTGGGCGAATACCTCATGGAGCAGCTCCGTGCCCTTCAGGCATCGCCAGCAGGCAAGCATATCACCGACGTGAGGGGTAGGGGACTGATGATAGGCGTAGAGTTCGACATTCCTCATGCCGACGTCCGCAAGCCTTTGGTCTATGACCAGCACTGCTTCACTGGTTGTGCAGGCACCAACCTCCTGCGTCTGCTCCCACCTCTCTGCCTCACCAAGCAGAATGTGGACGACTTCATGGGTAGGCTCAAGGCGATACTGGACCCCTCCTCCGTCAGCTAAGGCTGACACCTCCCCCCGAGAGGGGAAGGGAGGATTACAAAGAATTAAAACAAAAAGAAAATATGGATAAACAAGACATACATTCATCCTCCCTCTCGGGGAGGAATGTCAGCACAGCTGACAAGGTAGGGGTCAACATCACCGTCATTGGCGCTGGCAATATGGGTGGCGCACTGATACACGGATGGGCAAAGGTTCCCGTTAACGTTAACGTTCCCGTTAACCTTTGCATCGCAGATAAGAACGAGGCACTGCTGGCTTCGTTCAAGGAGAAATATGCCTCTATCACCACCACTACCGACAACGTGGCAGCCGTAAAGGGAGCCGACATCGTGGTGGTCGTGGTCAAGCCCTGGCTCATGCCTGTGGTGTTGCAGGAGATAAAGCCTGCCCTCGACCTCGAGAAGCAGATAATCGTTTCTGACGCTGCCAACTTCACCACCGACAAACTCGCTGAGCAGTTGGGCGAGGCAGGACAGTACTGCTACGTCATCCCTAACATCGCAGCCGAGTATGGCGCGTCAATGAGTTTCATAGCCAAAGGCAAAGACACCAGCGACGCCTCTCTTGCTAAGGTCAAGGCACTCTACGACCTCTGTGGCGACACGCTCGTTGTCGCCGAGAACCTCGTCGCTCCTGGTATGATGATGGCATCATGTGGCATAGCCTATGTCATGCGTTATATCCGTGCCCAGATGCAGGCAGGCTGCGAGATGGGTTTCTATCCTGAGCAGGCTAAGCAGATAGCCCTCCAGACCATGCAGGGCGCCGTCTCTCTGCTCAAGGAGACTGGCTGGCACCCCGAGACAGCCATCGACAAAGTCACCACCCCTGGCGGCGTAACCATCAAGGGTCTCAACGAGCTCGACCACTCTGGCTTCACCTCAGCAGTAATCAAGAGCCTGAAGGCAGGGCTGAAATAATTCATAGTTCAAGGGGTTATCGTTATCGTTCCCGTTAACGTTTATATTTATGCACAGAATAGTAGTCAAGGTAGGTAGCAACGTGCTCACCACCGATAAGGGAAAACTCGACATAACACGTCTCTCGGCACTCGTTGACCAGATAGTGCTGCTCAGAGAGAAAGGCTACGAGGTAATACTCGTCAGCTCAGGAGCCGTGGCATGCGGTCGTCAGGAACTCAGGGTTGAGCAAGACCTCGACTCCGTAGCTCAGCGTCAGCTGTTCTCCGCTATGGGTCAGGTGAAGCTCGTCAACCTCTATTACGACCTCTTCCGCGAATACGGACTCCACATCGGTCAGGTGCTCACCATGAAGGCAAACTTCGAGGCTGGCGACCAGTATCGCAACCAGCAGTCGTGCATACAGCTCATGCTCGACAATGGCGTCATCCCCGTAGTCAACGAGAACGACACCGTCAGTCTCACAGGCCTTATGTTCACCGACAACGACGAGCTCTCTGGTCTCATAGCCCAGATGATGCACGCCGAGACCCTCATCCTGCTCAGCAACATCGACGGCATATACACTGGCGACCCTCACGATCCTGCCAGCAAGCTCATCCGCGAGGTGCAGCCTGAGGACAATCTCGACCAGTACATACAGACCAAGAAGAGCTCCGCAGGGCGCGGCGGCATGGAGTCCAAATACCACACCGCCCGCGAGGTGGCTGCCAGCGGCATCCGCGTGATGATAGCCAACGGCAAAGCCAGCAACATCCTGCCCCGCCTGCTCCTCAACACGGAAGCCACTCCGCATACGGAGTTCCTTCCTAGTGCCCCGACTAAGTAGTTAAAGAAGTTAGAGAAGTTAAAGAAGTTATAGACATTACCATAAACTATCCGATTGTCAAAGCATATGTCCTTTAACTCCTAAGCTCGAAGAGCGTTAACTCCCTTTAACTCCTTCTAACTCCTTCAATTATCAATTATCAATTATCAATTGTCAATTGCCAATATGCTCGATCAATTCATCACCGCCAAGAAAGCCTCTCGTGGGCTTGCCCTCGTCAGCAATGATAAGCGTGACGAGATACTCCTTGCCGTTGCCGATGCCATCAAGGCCAACGAGGCAGCGCTGTTAGAAGCCAATCAGGACGACCTCAGTCGTATGGAGCAGAGCAATCCGCTCTACGACCGTCTGCAGCTCACCCCCAAGCGTCTCGCCGACATCGCCAGCGACATGCGCCATGTTTCGCAGTTGCCATCGCCGTTAGGCAGGGTGCTCAAAGAGAAGACCCTCGACAACGGACTCCGTCTGCGTCGCGTCTCAGTGCCCTTCGGTGTCATCGGCATGGTGTTCGAGGCACGTCCTAACGTTGCCTTCGACGTCTTCTCCCTCTGTTTCAAGAGTGGCAACGCCTGCGTGCTCAAGGGCGGCAAAGATGCCGACAGTTCCAACCAGGCAATCATAGCCCTCATCCATCAGGTGCTCCAGCAGCATGGCATCGACACTGGTGTGGTGCAGCTCCTGCCAGCCACCCATGAGGCAACCGCCGCCATGCTCAATGCTGTGGGCTATATCGACGTGTGCATACCGCGAGGCGGACGCAAACTCATCGACTTCGTGCGCGACAATGCCAAGGTGCCAGTCATCGAGACGGGCGCAGGCGTCGTGCATACCTATTTCGATAAAGACGGCGACCTCGACAAGGGCAAGCGCATCATCCATAATGCCAAGACCCGTCGCGTCAGCGTGTGCAACGCCCTCGACTGCCTCATCATCCATAAAGACCGCATCGCCGACCTGCCCGAGCTCCTTGCTCCCCTCGCTGCCTCCAACGTGCGCCTCTATGCCGACCAGGCAGCCCAGAGCATCCTCACAGGCAGCAGCTATCCGCAGGAGCTCATCGAACAGGCACGCGAAAACCACTACGGCACCGAGTTCATGGACTATAAGCTCGCCATCCGCACCGTAGCGTCCATCGACGAGGCAATCGAGCACATCACTGAGAACGGCTCAGGCCACTCCGAGTGCATCGTCACCGAGAACCCCGCCGCTGCCCAGCAGTTCCAGGCACAGATAGACGCCGCCTGCGTCTATGTCAACGCCCCCACCAGCTTCACCGACGGAGCCCAGTTCGGCCTCGGTGCCGAGATAGGCATCTCCACCCAGAAGCTCGGTCCCCGCGGTCCTATGGCACTCGAAGAAATCACCACCTACAAGTGGCTCATCGAGGGCAACGGACAGGTGAGGGAGTAGTTCTCAGTTCATAGTTCATAGTTCACAGTTCATAGTTAGTTCAAGCGCTTCGCTAGTTCAAGGAGCTTCGCTCTAGTTCAAACGCTTCGCTAGTTCAAGGATTAGTTCTGTTTGCTGCTGTATCACAGCAGCCATTCACAGTTCTCAATTAAGCCACCGTTCGCCTCGCGTTAGCGAGGTGGTTCACAGTTAATAGTTATGTCTGAACTTTATTCTAAATTCTTAGAGTGCGGTATCATCACCACCGACAGCCGTGACTGTCCAGCGGGAAGCATCTTCTTTGCCCTCAAGGGCGAGTCATTCAATGGCAACCAGTATGCCGCCGCAGCCTTAGACAAAGGGTGCGCCTATGCCGTCATCGACGAGGCACAGTATGCCCTCGACGAGCGCTACATCGTAGTGCCCGACGTGCTCACCACCCTGCAGCAGCTTGCCAACGAGCACCGCCGCGCCCTAGGCACCCCCATCATCGGCATCACAGGCACCAACGGCAAGACAACCACCAAGGAACTCATAGCCACCGTGCTCAGCCAGAAGTATAACGTGCTCTACACCCAGGGCAACTTCAACAACCACATCGGAGTGCCCAAGACGCTCCTGCGCCTCACCCCCGAGCACGACATCGCCGTCATCGAGATGGGAGCCAACCACCCAGGCGAGATCAAGACCCTCGTCAATATAGTAGAGCCCAACTACGGCATCATCACCAATGTGGGCAAGGCACACATCGAGGGCTTCGGCTCCTTCGAGGGCGTAATCAAGACCAAAGGCGAGTTATATGACTTCCTTCGCCAGAAGGCAGACAGCAAGGTCTTTATCGATACCGACAATGAGCACCTCATGGGCATCTCCCAGGGACTCACCCTCGTGCCCTACGTCAAGGGCGAAGTCATAGCCTGCGACCCCTTCCTCAGGTTCAGCTGGAGTCCAGCTGAAGTTCAAGACGCGCTTCGCGCTAGTTCAAAAGTTCAAGACGCTTCGCTGGTTCAAGAGGGTGGTTGTCGTAGCACCGCAGGTGCGTATCGTAGTGGCGAAGCCACGTATCGTAGCGAAGCGTATCGTAGCGAAGCGTATCGTAGCGAGCCAAGCTCGCGTATCGTTAACGTTAACGTTCCCGTTCCCGTTTACGAAGTAACCACCCACCTCATCGGCGCGTACAATATGAAGAACATGCTCGCTGCCGCCACCATCGGCTTAGCCTTCGGCATCACCCCTGAGCAGATCAACGAGGCATTGGCAGGCTATGTGCCCACCAACAACCGTTCGCAGCTCACCGTCACCCAGCACAACCGTCTCATCGTCGATACCTACAACGCCAACCCCACCAGTATGATGGCAGCCCTGCAGAACTTCGTTCTCATGGCAGTAGAGCCCAAGATGGCTATCCTCGGCGATATGGGCGAGCTCGGCAGCATCAGCCGCGATGAGCACCAGAAGATAGTCGATTATCTCCTTCAGCACCACCTCGACAATGTGTGGCTCGTCGGCAAGGAGTTTGGCAATATAGACTCCCCCTTCCGCAAGTTCGCCGATGTGGCATCCGTCAAAGAGGCACTCGCCGCCCACCGTCCTGAGGGTCAGTATATCCTCATCAAGGGCAGCAACTCCAACCGCCTCTTCGAGCTCCCCGAGCTGCTGTAGGCTCCAGACGCATAAGCAGATACAAACAGAGCGGTTACCTCATGGTAACCGCTCTGTGTATGAAAAAATGTGCTCAATAAGCACTATCCACGCATGATAGACTTACTGAGCACTGCTTGTTATCCTGAATCACCTTTTTTTATTTCAGCAACTCATCTTTATATTCGGGCATTGCCCCGTTTTGTGTACATACGTAAGCTGATACCTGCACGGCAGTGTGGTGTGCCTCTGGCACTGACTTGCCATTGAGGATGCTACCCACGAAGGAGCCTGTGAAGGAATCGCCTGCACCTACGGTGTCAGCAACCTTCACGTCAGGTGTTTCCTGAAACGACATCTGTCCTGGGGTGAAGACATAGGAACCGTTGGTGCCGCAGGTGAGCACGAGCATGTCGAGGTCGTACTTGCCGAGTATGAGCCAGCACTTGTTCTCCATATCGAGTCCTGGATAATCGAACATCCGTCCGATGAGCACCAGTTCCTCGTCGTTAATCTTGAGCACGTTGCAGTGCTTCAGCGATTGGCATATCACCTCCTTGGTGTAGAACTGCTGACGCAGGTTGATATCAAATATCTTCATGCAGTCGGCTGGTGTAGCCTCAAGGAATTTCTTGATGGTTTCGCGGCTCACCACATTGCGCTGCGCCAGCGAACCGAAGCATACGGCACGGCAGTTACAGGCAATCTTGGCAATGTCATTGTCAAAGGGGATGTTATCCCAAGCCACGTTTTCCTTGATGTCATAGGTAGGCACACCCTGCTCGTCGAGATGCACCTGCACGGTGCCAGTGGGGTAGGGTACGCGAGGCAGCATATAGTTGAGTTGATGCTCATTGAGAGCCTCGATGGTTTCATCTGCAAGTTTGTCACTGCCCAGTGCGCTGACGGCTATGGTATTGTCCATGCCGAGGAACTGTCCTGCATGATAGGCGAAATTGGCTGGTGCGCCACCTAACTTTTTACCTTCGGGAAGTACATCCCAGAGGACTTCTCCGAGTCCTACTACATATCTTTTGTCCATCGTTTTATTAATTAGGAATTAGAAATTAGAATATTATTTCTTAACTTGTGGAATATAGGAGAAGAGATAGACTACTCCGACTGCCATTACGAGCACGGCGCCTGCCTGACCGATGGAGTCACTTGCCAGTCCCATGAAGAGTGGGAAGATGGTGCCGCCGAAGAGTCCCATAATCATCAGTCCCGATACCTCGTTCTGCTTCTCAGGCATAGACTCCAGGGCTGTAGCGAAGCACATGGAGAAGACGTTGGAGTTGCCGTAGCCCATGAGGGCGATAGCAACATAGAGTTCCCACTGCTCGTCGCCTGCCAACATGCCGAAGGCTGAGAGCGCCATCATGAGTACCGAGATAAAGAAGAAGGTACGCATCTTGAGTATGCGCAGGAAGAATGAGCCTGTAAGACAGCCTATGGTACGGAAGATGAAATAGAGCGATGTGGCAAAGGCAGCCTCGTTGAGGGTCATGCCCAGGCGCTCCATGAGAATCTTAGGTGCCGTGGTGTTAGTACCCACATCGATGCCCACATGGCACATGATGCCGAGGAACGACAGCAAGACGATAGGCGTGCCCAGCAGCTTGATGCATTCTGCAAAGCTTGACACCTTGCCCTCGCCTATAGCAGGTTCGTCGATAGGGGTAAGGAAGAGCAGCAGCGTAGAGAGTACGCCCACTACAAAGAAGATGGCGAAGAGTACGCGCCATGACAGTCCGAACTCAGGTATCGCCATCGTAGCACCCCACATGGCAAGATAAGGTGCGGAGAACGATGAGAGAGCCTTGATAAACTGTCCGAAGGTGAGTGTAGCTGCAAGGTTGCCACCACCCATAACCGTTGACACGAGCGGATTGAGCGATGTCTGCATCAGCGCATTGCCTATGCCGAGCAGCGAGAATGCTACGAGCATAATGCCGAATGACTCGCCAAACAGTTCGCCAGACAACGGCAGTATGAGTGACACTACCGTCACCACGAGCGACAGCAGCACGGTTTTCTTCCTGCCAATCTTGTTCATCAGCATACCTGTAGGCACACTGAAGATAAGGAACCAGAAGAACACTAACGATGGCAGCACGTTGGCAACCGAGTCGCTCAGTGCCAGGTCAGCCTTTACATAGTTGGACGCTATGCCAACCAAATCCACGAAGCCCATGCAGAAGAAGCAGAGCATCACAGGAATGAGGTAAATAGATTTGTTTTGATTAGACATAATTGTAGGTTTTTAGGTGACAAGGTACAAGGTGACTTAATGTTTTATTTCATATATCGTGGCCTTGCCTCCGCTCACCTTTATGTTATTATAAGGCTCGGAAGGGAACACGAGGTTGGTCATAGACATCTTGCCCTCTGAGTCGAAAGCTTCGATGCTACAACGGTCAATGAACAGGCGCAGCTGCTTGACGGTGCCGTAGGTAGGTGCCTCGGTGACGCATGGGAAAGCTTCGCTGAATCCTGTGTCGCCACTCTTGGTGCGATCCATAGAGAAGGTGCGCTTGGCTGCATCATAGTTCATGGTGACCTTCTCACCCTTGGAGTTGGAGAGGGTGACGGTTGCCTTATCCTTGAGGTCGATGACTATCTCGCATGCCTCAGAGGGTTTCTTGAGCGTGGCACCACGCATATTGAGCATTTCCTTAGAGGGCACTGTGCTGACGTAGGTCTCTTCGCCATAGCGGAACAAGCCAAGGTCACGCGGTATGCTGTTGGCAGAGCGGAACTGCTTGGTGGGCACCTGATTGGCATACTGCCAGTTGGACATCCACGCCATTACCACACGTCTGTTCTCAGGTGCGTTGTAGAATGACACCGTAGCATAATGGTCCTTGCCGTAGTCGAGCCATTTGGTTACCTTAGGCATTGACTCGCAGGTGAATTTGTGACCGTCAAACTGTCCCACGAAATACTGGGTGGCAGAACCTCCGAACGGTCCGCCAGGGTTGATGTTGCAAAGCAAGACCCATTTTTGGTTGGAGGAACCATCAGCATCCAAAGGGAAGAGGTCTGGGCATTCCCACACGCCGCCGTGGTTGCCATACTCCTTGCCAAATGAACTTTCGAAAGTCCACTCCTTCAAGTCCTTAGACGAATAGATGCGCATCTCCTGACCAGCGGCAAGGATGAGATTCCACATGCCTGCCTCATTATTCCAGAACGGGCGTGGGTCGCGGAAGTCAGCCACATCGCTGGTGGTGAGCACGGGGTTACCCTCAAACTTCTGGAAGGTCACTCCGCCATCTTTGGAAACAGCCATGGATTGGGTTTGATGGCGACCAGCCGAGGTGTAGAAAGCTACCACCTCACTGCCGTTGGTTACACACGAACCGCTGAAGATGCTACCCAGCCAGTCGGGCTCCAGTGCCATAGGCTGAGTCTCCCAGTGTATGAGGTCGTGAGAGGTGGAGTGTCCCCAGTGCATATTCTCCCACTGGCTGCCGTAAGGGTTCCACTGATAGTATAGATTCCATACACCGTCCTTATAGAACATACCGTTGGGGTCGTTCATCCATCCATACAGAGGGGTATGGTGGTAGGCAGGACGGAAGCGCTCGCGGTTGGTGGTATCGAAGGAGTCAGAGAACTTAGCCTCTTTCCAGCACACGAACTCGCCCACAGCGCCCTTCTGTCGGCGGTCGCCATGAAACTCGATGTCCATGAGGCTGGCACCCTTCAACTCGTAAGGCACCCAGTAGTCAACACGGTCCACTGCCAGTTTTACGTTTATACGCTGCACCATATCGTTGCGGTTATTGAGCACAGCTATGGATGCGATGTCTTCTGCCTCTTGTACAGGCAACAGCACATAGCGGGCATCCTTGCTCATCCTCAGCATGACATGGCTGTCGCCCAGAATGACTGGCGCTATCTGTGCTTCTGCGAGGCAACAAGTGAGGGTTGCCACTAAAGTTACGATAAGTTTTTTCATATTTATTATGGTTTTGGTTATAAACGTCTGGCAGTGGAGCCGTGAATACTAATAGTAAGAGATAAAATCTTAGGAGGGGATTACTCAGCAATCACCTTCTTGCCGTCAACGATGATGACTGAGCCCTTGACAGGCTGAGCAACGATACGACCCTGGAGGTCAACCTTCTGACCAGCGGCAATGTTCTGCTTAGCAGCAATGTTCTGAACCGCTGTGCCACCAGAAACGAGCTCTACCTGTGTGAAGTTGAATGCTGCACCACCTTCCTTGTTGCACTGAATCATGAGGCGGTCCACGTCAGCGAGTGCAGTTCCCATATCGATGCCATCGAGGCTGAGCTCTGCATACTCGTTAGTCATGGTCATAGTGGTATTGTCGCCCAGTTTGCCACCTTCGCCCCACTTGGTCAGAATATTGATGACATAGTCGGTACGGTTAGCCTCAGAATAGAAACGGATAGCCTTGATCTTGCTCCAGTCAACGCCTACGAAGCAGTTCTTGGTAATTTCAAGTGTGCACCATTCATCCATCCAGAAGAAGCCGCTCCATACTGTAAGGTCATCAATGCTCTGCTTGCCATCACCATACCATATCTTGGTAGCAGTGAAGCCCTCACCGCAGACTTCCAGACCATACTCCTGAAGATATTCAATCATTGCAGGGGTAGCGAACACTTCCACATTGCTCTGGTCATTAAAGATAGAGTGAGCGAAGCGTGTGCCAGGGAGCATAGTACTATTACTGTGCAGCTCGATAACTTTGCCTGTTGCGTCCTTGAAATCAACGACGAGTTTGTCACCTACCTTCATATCTGCAAACTGGGCAGCTTCGATTTTCAGGGTGTTCTCCCATGAGATGGGCTGCTCGCCAGTCCAAACGTCAGTTGCTGATGCGATAACTGTGCTTGCCATAAGGCACATGAGTAAAAATAATTTTTTCATAATAAGGTTTTTTAGATTAGTGATAATGTTATAATTTTTTTTAAAGAACACCACCCGAGCCCCGAAGACCTCGGGTGATGTTATGGTAAATAATGTTTTTAGTATTGTGATACGCGGACATCGCTGACGGTTATGTTGCCGCCATAGTTGTTGATGCTCCAGCAGTTGTTCTGTATGCCGTAGATGCGCTGTGTGTAGCAAGCCTTGTTGTTGACATACATCACGATGACAGAGTTGTCAGTGTAGATGTCGATGTTATACACATTGTCAGAAGGACGGTCAAAGTTGTATCCGTCGATGCCCTCAATGAATCCCTTGCCCTCAGATCCTTCCTGTTCGAAGTTAATCTTACGAGAGTTTTCGCCCTCAGGGTTCACAACCATAGTGTAGTATTTCTTGGAATCAGAGCCGCGGAACAGTGAGATGCCGAACTTGTCCCAGTTGTTGTCGGTAGTAACCTTCATGCTGATGTGGTTATGATAGCCCAGACGGTTGTAGAGCACATAGGCATTGTCGCCAGAGAGCTTGCCGTTGTCGTAGCCGCTGCTTGCCATGACCTTCAGGGTCTGCTCTTTATTATACTTTGCATTGAGAGCAGGCACAGCAACGAGCTGCAGTGTACCGTCCTCGTTCTGTATCACCTTGTGGCATACCAAGGCGCCACCCCATTTAGGTTCTTTGCCTGAGCCTCCACCAACTTGGATGTTACGGTCGTCTATGTCAGAGCCGTCACGCCATGGGCACCATCCCCAGATGTAGCGGTTAGTGCCGTCAGAGGCTGTCTTGCCAGCATAGAGGCCGCGGCTGTCGAGCACGCCCTCACGGTTGTCAGGCCAGTGAGCACCAGGATCGTTGAAGCAATCTTTCAATGCCTCCCATGAGTTAGCTTTCATATACTTCACTTTGCGGCTCCAGTTCTGACTGTCGCTGTCGCTATACACCAGATACCACCAGTTGCCCATCTTGAAGATGTCAGGACACTCGCAGAAACGATCCCAAACCATATTGAAATGTCCTACGTTTTCCCAGTTCTTCAGGTCTTCAGACTTAAACTCGGCAAACCAACCGTTATTGCCTCCAGCCTCAGGCTTAGTGGCAATAATCATGCGGTAGAGTCCGTCGTCAGCTTTGAATATCTGCGGGTCGCGGAAGTCAGTGCCGTTATATCCGTAGTCAGGACCGTGAAGCTGCCACAGGTTGTCGCGAGTCCATGTCTTGAAGTCAGGCGAAGTGGCACGCATCACCACCTGACGGTCTTTGCAGTGGCTGTTCTCGCCAGTGTAGTAGATGTAGTACAGTCCGTCAGCCTCGTTGTAGTAGCAACAGCCAGTACCCAGTGCAGCATCCTGCTGGTAGTTGTTGGTGCCAGCAGAGAGAATCTCGCCCAGCGGTCTGTAGCTTGCTCCGTCCTTAGTGGCAACTCCCCAATAGGGGTGGAAGCAGAAAGGCTTGTTTTCAACAAAGTCCTGCAGGTAGAGCACCTTAAACTCGCTGTTCTTAGCATCGTAGAATGGCATAGGGTCGCCCACACCTCCCACTTTAGAGGTAGGATTGATGATAGAAGGAACGTAGAATGTAGAGAAGCCTTTCTCGTCAGTAGGCACATAACGCTCCGTAGTGGCAGCCCAGTCTTTAGGGGTGTCACCCTCTGCTTCGTAAGCATCGTAGCAGGAGGTGAGGACAGCGCTGAGAGCACTGCACACCACACATCCGATTATTGATGACATATATTTCATGATTCTTGATGTTTTAAGTTTAAACTTTTATTCGCCAGAGAGATACTTGTAAGCATTCAGCAGGAGCTTGCCAAGGTTCTCGTGATATTTAGACACGTATGGGGTAGGAGAGTTCCAGTCGAGCACTCCTGAGCCAAGACAGATGATGCCGCCCTTGCCAAACTCGCCATTGTAATTCTTAAACTCCCAGGATGATATCTCAAAGTCGTTGCCAGCGAGTCTGCGAGCCTTGCCTCCTGTCACCTCGTCAAACTTCTGGAAGAGGTTGTCACCACTTACGCCGTCCCAGTGATACTGAGAAGCTGAGTTACAGATGGTGTAGTCAGGGTCGAGGGTGAAGGTTTCAGAAGGATAGCTTGGATTCACGGTGAAATCATTCCACAGAGGGTGAGTCTTGTCAAATACTGGCAGAGACCATGGCTTTTCTCCCATCTTGTCAGAGCCTTCGCCTGATCCGCCCCAGCAGTTGTTAGGACAGCCGTCCTCAGGCATTGCGCCAAGGGCAGCAGCAAGGTCAACACCCATACGCTCAAGTACGAAGCCGCCACCGTTCTTCCAATATTCCTTCAGTATAGGCAGGGCAGCCATAGCAGCTGTCTCGCTGCTCTTGAAGTCATTGAAATTGCCATAGGCAGGGGTATGACGATGGAAGAATATCAGCTTACACTCCTTGATCAGTTCGGCATTGTCGGCAAGTTCGCTAAATGAAACGTATGCTGCACCAGCAATGTTAGCCGTAAGCCACTTGGCAGCAGCCTTCTCCTCCACGTTGAGCTCCTCCACTGTCTCGGCATTGCCCACGAAGATAGCCACTGGATATTCTATCTGTTCCACGTTGACAGTATATTTTTCCTCAGCAGTATTATCTCTTATGGTGAGCACAAATGGCTTGGTGAAGTCGCCCCTCGAACCACTTGCAGGCAGACATACGGCATCCTCGCTGCACTGAGCCTCAAACTGTGCATTGCTGAGGTCTATACCGCTGCCGCTGGTTACTGACACAGTAACAGTCTTGTTCTCCTCACTTATGGCACCCTTCACGCCCTCGAGAATGAAGAGCTTGAGCTGTGCCTCGTCATTGCGTACAGCCAACTGCCAGTCTGTTATCACGTCACCGTTAGCGATGTGCAGGCTCTGGTCAGCTTGCAGATTGATGTGGTCGCCCACCTTCATGTTAGCCTTAGCACCATCAGAGATTCTCATGCTCGTAATGACCATGTCGCTCTTTTTGTCGAAATCCACAGGCACCTTCACCTTGACAAGGCGCTTCGAAGTGTTTATGGTAGCCTTATACTCGTCGTTGAGAGTAAGCTCCTCAACAGCACAGTCGCCGCTTACGTTTACGCTGCCTGATATGTCGTCAGAACAAGCCGTGAAACCGCAGACTGCTGCAATAAGGCAGATGACAAATAATATCTTTGTTTTCATAATGCTTATCGTTATTTAGTGAATTTATGAATACGGTTTACCAGCCGCCGATGTTCTGCTTATAGTGACCGTTAGAAGCTGCAATCTGCTCGTCAGGTATAGGCAGATACTCATTCTTGTTCTTTGTGAAATAAGCGCCTGTGAGGAAGTTCAGCCTCTTGCTCTCCTCGTTATAGAACTTGTTGATAACCTGTTCGGCATCACCCCAGCGCACGAGGTCGAAGAAGCGTTCGCTCTCCATAGCCAGTTCCAGACGGCGTTCCATCTTGATAATCTTCATTGCCTCGTCTTTGCTATAGCTGCCCTCATACATGCCCACTGCGTAGTGAACGTTATATTTTGCGGCATACTTGGCAACGATGCTGCTGGTCTTCATGTCGAGAGCACGCTGGCGCACCTTGTTAACCAGTGCTATAGCGTCGCCAGTGTTACCGAGTTGTGCCAGAGCCTCTGCACGCATGAGCAACACGTCAGCATAGCGAAACACTATGCGGTTCATTGAGCTTGCTATCTGGTTGTCGGCATTGAAGAGATATTTGTCGAGCAGTGCTGGGTCAACGTTCTGCTTCAGCGAAACGAAGTAGCCGTAGGTGCCGTTGGCACGTCCCCAGTTCTTGCTTTCGGACATCATGTATTTCTCATTAAACATATAAGGTGTGCCTGGTAAGCCCACAGTAACGAAGAGTCGTGGGTCAACGGTCTGAGGTGAACCTACCTCGTAGTCCTCTTCATAGAAATTATCGAGTAAAGGCATTCCGTCAGCGTCTGTGCGGTAAGCATCAACCAGATTGTGTGAAGGTTTGTAGAAGTCACATCCAGCATCGAGCACACCCTGCACACAAGGTACTATCAGACGGTTGGAGAAGTTGAGGTTGCCGTATGTGGTACCGTCGTTCTTAGAATACTGTATAGCCCAAAGGCTCTCCTTACCGTTCTCATACTCCTCCTCAGGACGGAAGTTGTTGTGCATATCGCCCTCCATGTCGTAACCTGTGAAGATAGAAGGCTCGGTATAGTCCACAACCTTCTGCAGTTCCTTCTCGTTGATAGAAGTAACGGCGTGTGTGGTCTCGTCGTCCTGGTGATATGCCTTGTAGAGATATACCTTTGCAAGGAATGCAGCACATGCAGCCTTGGTAGGACGTCCCTTCTCAGCCTGAGTAGCGGGCAGTACGGCATAGGCATCTTCAAGGTCGTTGATTATCTGCTGCCAACCCTCGTCGTTGGTGTATTCGCGATTGCTGAGGTTCTCGTAGTCCTGTGCTGTCATGTTGAGTTTGTTGACAAACGGGATGAACTTAAACAGACGCTTCAGCTGGAAGTGACCGTAAGCCCTGAGGAATTTCATCTCTGCTGTGCGCTGCTTTATCACATCATTGTTCTGGTCAGCCTCTGACAGCATGTCGAGTGACAAAGAAACGCGTGAGAGATACTTATAGAATCGGGTCCAGATAGAAGCGTATGGCCAGTCGGTGGTCATAATGCCTACGCCCTTCTCCATATCATGGAATACGGCACCGTCAGAATAAGCTGCTCCACCCACGAAGGCATCGTCGGAGCGAGTGTCATAGTTCCACAGAGAGAAAGAAGCATTCATATCCTCTATGGAGAGCAGTCCTGCGTATGCAGAAATTATTACATTATCTACATACTTAGGGTTCTTTACCTCGTCCTGAGTGAGCGTAGCCTGTGGTACCTGCTCGTTAAGGAAGTCGGAACAGGACACAAAGAATGCAGATTGCACCAATAAGAGTGCTGCGCCTATATATTTTGTTTTCATAATTGTCAGTTTTTTAGGTTTAGAACGAAACATTTACTCCGAATGTAAGATTGAGAGGTACAGGATAGTCAAATCCCTTCTTAGAGTATCCTGCTCCCACGAAGTTCTCAGGGTCGGTGCCAGAGAAGTTCTTGCTCTTGATGGTAAGCAGGTTCTGGGCTGAGAGATAAAGACGTATGCGCTCCAGACTCAGTTTTGCCACAGCCTTCTTAGGCAGGTTGTAGCCTATCTGCACGTTGCGCAGCTTGGCATACGAACCATTCTCCACAAAATAGGTTGACATACGTCCCTCTTTGTTGCTGTCTGAGTTGGTGAGGGCTGGTATATCACTGCCAGGATTGGAAGGACTCCATGCATCGAGCACTCTGTCACCCTTGTTCAGGTAAGGCATGTTGGTAGCAGCGTTAGTGCTTGCCCAGAAGTCAGTCTGTGTCTTCAGGGCATAGGTGTTGGCATCAACGCCCTGTACACCCTGCCAGAACATGGTGAAGTCCCAGTCCTTATATTGCAGATATACGTTCAAACCCCAGCAGAGCTTTGGTGTAGGGTTGAATATCCATGTCTGGTCGTCCTCGGTTATCTTGCCATCGTGGTTCAGGTCGGCATAGCGTATGCGACCGATGCCTGCTCCTTCCTGATAAGCGTGGTTGGCAATCTCTTCCTGACTCTTGAATATGCCGTCGGCTACGTAGCCCACTACCGAGCCCATTGCGTGACCTACAACGCTCAGTTTACTGTTGCCGCCATATACGCCGCTTGCGGCTACCGTGCCAGGCAGTTTGGTTATCTCGTTGGTGTATTTGCTGAGGTTGCCGTTGATGTCCCATGACAGTCCGTAAGAGGTTTTGTGACGATAGCCTAAGGTGAGTTCCCAACCTACGTTCTTCACCTCACCTGCGTTTATCCACTGGTCAGCACCTTCACCCATAGCGCCGATGCCTTTCATCAGTAGCAGAATGTCGGTAGTCTTCTTGTGGAACCAGTCGAATGAACCGTAAATCTCATTATTCAATACAGCGAAGTCGAGACCTATGTTGTGCTGTGTGGTGGTCTCCCACTTAATGTCTTCGTTGCCACGCTGTGTGCGTACGTAACCGCTGCCAAGTATAGCACCGCCGTTGCTGCCTGCTATGTCGTAGGTAGAACCTGCAGGAGCATCGCCATCCCACAGTTCTGTTGATACTACTGGCGCGTAGAGGGTATAGCGTGCAGTGTTGGATATTTCAGAGTTACCCGTCTTACCCCATGAGTAGCGTATCTTCAGATTGTCGAGCCATCCAGAGGTAGGCTTCATAAACTTCTCCTGAGAGATGCGCCAGCCAGCACTCACTGATGGGAAGGTACCATACTGGTTGTTCTTACCGAAGCGGCTTGAGCCATCCCTACGCAGGGTGAATGAGCCAAGGTACTTGTCGTCATATGTATAGTTAACTTTGCCGAAGAATGATACCAGTGAGAAACCGTCGCCAGAACCCTTGGCAAGCTGACGTCCTGTACCTGCTGAAGGCCACATGAAGTCAGTGTTCAGAATAGCTTGCTCATAGCGCTTTGCGCTGGTCCAGTTGGTATTCTGACGGTTTACCTCCATACCTATCATGGCATCGCCTCTGTGCTTGCCTATCTCAAGGTTGTAGGTAGCAATGGCATTCCACATCCAGCGCATCCAGTGCTCCTGTTTGTTCTCGGCGGCTGTCTCGAGGTTTCTCTTCTTACCATTTATAATAGGATAGGTAAGGAAACGCTGCTGCTTCTGTGTATAGTCCATACCGAATGTGGTGCGCAGCATGAGGTTCTTCATAGGTGTCACGCTGAGGTGCACATCGCCAAAGGCACGCCACTGTGTATATTCGTTGTCCTTATTGCGGCTGAGAGTGCTCAGAGGGTTCTCACGCTCAAAGTACAAACCTAATGTCTGGGCATACTCTCCGTTCTCTGCATATATAGGGTAGTTAGGATTGAACTGCAAAGCGTTCTCTATAATGTCGCCAGGAGCATCCACGCCCGTTGTACGGTTGATGGTGAAGTTTTCGCCAATCACCACCTTGTCGCCAAATAGTTTGTAGTCGCTGTTAGCACGAGCAGACAGACGACTGAACTGGGTGTCCTTGATGGTACCGAGGTTCTTGTAGTAGCCGATAGAGAAGAAAGAGTTACCCCTCTCCGAACCATTGCTGACAGAGAGGTTATATTGCTGTACTACGCCCGTGCGTGTAACCTCTTTAAACCAGTCGGTGTCGCCGCTGCGCACTGTTGCTTCATCGTCCAGATAACGATTCATGGTCAGTCCGTAGAACTGGGGATTGCCATTGCCGTCATAACCCCAATTGAAGTTATAGCCTAAGTCGTTACCCTTGATGTTAGGGTCTTCACCATCGTTTACCAGAGCCTGCCACAGGGCTTTGCCCCACTGACTGGCATTCAGCGTCTTGATTCTGTTGTTAAAGAAAGAAGCTGCGATGCTGGCGTCGAAGTTCACCTTCACTTTGCCTTCCTTACCCTTCTTGGTGGTGATGATAATCACACCGTTGGCAGCACGAGAACCATAGATGCTGGCTGATGCAGCATCCTTCAACACCTGAATAGACTCGATATCGTTGCCGTTCAGTTCGTGCATACCGCCCTTGGTGGGCACACCGTCGATGATGTAGAGAGGGTCGTTGTCATTCAGAGTACCCATACCACGAATACGAACAACCGCAGAGCCTGAAGGATTACCGTCAGCTGCAATGTTTACACCAGGCACACGACCCTGAAGTGCTTTCATGGGGTTGTTTTCGTTCTGCTTGGCAAGCTCGTCAACGCTCACCACTGATACGGCACCTGTCAGGTCAGCCTTACGCTGGGTGGTATAACCTGTTACCACTACCTCGTTCAGTGTCTGCACGTCGTCCTTCATCACTACTCTCATGTTGTTCTGGGCTGGCAATTCTTGCTTGTCATAACCCACATAGCTGAAGACGAGCGTTTTGCCTGCCTCCACTTTCAGTTTGAAGTTACCGTCATAGTCGGTCACTGTACCTGTTGCAGCGCTGCCCTTAACTACTACTGTAGCGCCAATGATTGGTTCGCCTTGCGAGTCAACCACCGTACCTGTAATGTCACTCTGGGCAAACGCCATGGTGCAGAGCATCACTGCCAGTAAGCTCATAACCAGTCGTTTCGTTTGTTCCATTTACTTTAAGGTTTTAGTTAATACTTTTTGTTGATATATAATGTTTGCTTGCAAAAGTATTAACATGCGTGCTTTTCACGTAAAAAATATCGTTCACTCCGTAAAAAAAATGTTTCATGCAACATTTTTACAACGAAATGAACGAAAAATCACAATCTTTCAATCTTCAATCTTCAACTTTCCTCACCTCTCCTGGCACCATACCAAACTCGTCTTTGAAGCATTTGGTGAAGTATGATGGAGCAGAGAAACCTACGGCGTAGGCTACCTCAGACACGCTCTTGTCTGTTGTAAGCAGCAGTTCGTAGGCACGTTTCAGACGTGTGGTACGCAGCAGTTCCACTGGTGATGAGCCTGTCACAGCTTTCACTTTGCGGTATAGTTGGGTGCGACTGAGATTCATGTACGCAGCCAGGTCGTCAATGCTCAGGTCGCTGTCGTCCATGTGTGCCTCCACGCATTCGCGGAATTTTGAAAAAAAGCCCATTTCAGCGCTCTCTTTGTCTTCTGTACCCACTATTGAGTCCATATTCCACAGTGTGTTAGCCACACGTTCCCTCTGCATACTCACTTTTCTCAGGTAATACAGGTAGAACAGCACAAACACTACTATCAGCAGCACTATTATGCCAAGTGTCATCCAGTTTACCATGCGTTGGGCGTCCAGTTCCTGCATGTATGAGTTTGCCTTGTCATGCAGCAGGTCGAGTCTGTCTGATTGCCTCTTTATCTCATCGCTCTCCATCAGCAGTGCCTTGGCATTGTCGTGGGTAACCATAGCCGACATCAGCAGCGTATCCTTTTTGTAAGGTTTGCCCTCCAGTATGCGCATCGCTAAGTCAAGGAGCATATCGCCACGCGTAGGATAGATGAACGATGCTTCGAGTAGTGAGTCGCGCACCTGCTGTATGCCACCGTCTTTGCCAGGCAGTCCGTCAATGCCGCAAAACAGGGGTAAGACTTCTGTACCAGACTCAAGAAACGCTTTTCGCGCTCCCATAGCGGTGCGGTCGTTTCCGCCAAACACCATGTCAATCCTCTCTCCCTTATGTTCGGCAAGCCATTTGCTTGTCGTTTTGTATGCAGTGGGCTCAGTCCAGTCGCCACGCAGCGAAGCGGCAACCTTTATGCCTGGTGCCTTCTTCAGTGCATCCATCAGTCCGTTGTGCCTCTCTATAGCTGGCGAAGAACCCTCCAGTCCTTGCAATTCCAACACCGTTCCCTTGCCGTCAAGTTTTGATATGATGTATTCGCCCATTATTCGTCCCATCTCGTAGTTGTCGGCGCTCATAAAGGCAGTATATTTGCGGGAACTCGTCTTGCGCTCGAATACTATCACAGGGATTCCCTTGTCGTAAGCACGGTCTATGGCTGGCGATATTGTCTCCACCTGATTAGGTGCTACAATCAGCAGGTCTATACCCTCATTTATCAAACTGTCTATCTGCTGAACTTGTCGCTCGTCACTGTCATAGGCTGCAGCAAACTTCACCTCCACATTGTCGTGGAAGTAAGCTCCCATGCGCAGTTCAGCATTCTGTTTGTCGCGCCATATATCAGCAGAGCATTGCGACACACCCACACGATATTTCTTGCTATCGGTGGAGCATGACGTAATGCAGATAATGAAGCATACTATGTATAATATGTGTAACGGTAAGTAGGTTAGTTTACGTCTTTTGTACATATTTCTTGTTTGTGTCTCACAAAAACTCATGCAAAGATATATATTATTTTTTAATTCTCCAAACGAAAGCAAAGAAAAACTATAGAAAAACAGTTTTTCGCACTTTTATCCTCCTAACCTCCCTAATAGCTTGTTAACTCTAGTGTTTATGCGACTTCACGATAGGGAGGTTGACTCTCCAGACCTCCCTGAGAGGTCCCTAAAACCTCCCTTAGACCTCCCTTTTGAGATTCTTATTTGTGTCCAACTTTTGGGGTCACTTCATTTTTGTTTAGTGAGGTCTAAGGGAGGTTAGAGGGAGGTCTGAGGGAGATGTCGACACCCTACCTCCCTATGCTCAGCCCAGTATTCATGCGGAGTTTGGCAGAATTAGGGAGGTATAGGCATAAAAAAGTTTCCTATTAAAAAAATATCAGGAAGAATAGGGTGAAATATTGTGAAAAGCTAAAAGCATTACTTCCAGTTGCAGAAGTAATGCTTTTAGCGATAGAAGTAATGCTTCTAGTTGCAGAAGTAATGCTTCTACCTATAGAAGTATTGCTTTATCTGACAGCCTGAGGGCTGGGGCGAGCTTAGAAATAGTAGGCTACGCCGACCTGCCAGGAGTTATACTTGGACTTGAAGGAATCGACAACGGTGGTCTTGGTGGCATTCCAGACGTTGACTTCGCCTGTCTTGCCGCAGGCTACGTTGTAGTTGGCTTTGACCTCGACTTTGTCGAGCACGCAGAAGCCTACACCGACGTTGACGGAGAGGCTGCTGGAGCGCCACGTCCATTCGTTGGCACCGAGGTACTTGCTCTTGGAGAGGTTGAAGCCGAACTGCGGTCCTGCGAAGGCGAAGAGTTCGACAATGCTGACATTGAAGCCGTAGCGCACATTGATGGGGATGCTGATGGCGCGGGCGGTGACTCGCTCTGAGGCTGGGTTGCCCTGCTCGTTGGTGTATGCCACATCGGAGGTGCGCTGGTCATAGACGGCGGAGGCGTCGATGCCGAGGCCCACGATGGGCAGTCCGAACTTGATGGTGGGACCTACGTAGAAGCCTGAGCGGTTGTTGCCGCTGAGGTTCTGCACGCCGTCGCCCATCTTCATATTGACGAGGTTGGCGCCTGCGCGCACACCGAACTTGAGTTGAGCTTCAGCCGCAAGGCTGAACGCGATTGCGAATGCAAAAAATAATATTTTTTTCATATATGTGATGTTTTTGTTTCTCGTGAAGTTTTTTTGTTTCTCGCAAAGTTTTTTTGTTTCTCGCAAAGGCTTGGTTTCTCGCAAAGTCGAGATGATTGGCTCTTTGAGCCTAACGTGTCTCTCGATAAGTCTCTTGCCATAAGCAAGCTTCTGCAAGTGTCTTCTCTCGATACACTGCTGACCTGGGGTCAGGTAATCATCTCTACGCAAAGAGCCAAGGCGCTTCTTCGAAGCTTACGCAAAGCCATGCGGACTGTGTACGAAGTCCTCCATCTAAGGGAGGATTTAGGTGGGTCTTCTTGGCGTGAGCTTCGAAGAAGCGCCTTGGCTCTTGGCGTAGAGAAGGTTATGGCTTGAAAAGCTAAGTAGCGGACAGAAGTGGGCTTATAGGAACTTGTTCATATAAGAACACTGCTGGCAGGGACTTGATTCCTCGACAGAGGATAACCTTCTCGGCTTTGCGAGAAACCCGTTATCGTTCCCGTTAACGTTAACGTTCCCGTTGAATCAGTGCCTCTGGCGGCGCACGCTGACGCGGGCGGAGCCCATGCCGTTGCCTGCTGAGGAGCGTGAGGTGCGTGACTTCTTGCTGACGGTGGCGTCGCCTCCTGCGCGGCGGTTCTTCTTGGCGGCTTTGCGGGCTGCCTTAGGATTGTCCTTGAGTGCCTTGGCGATGGAGTCGAGGCTGTCTTTCTTGACGGGGTCGCCCCAGATGTTCTTCTCGAAGGCGAGGAGCTCGGACTCTATCTTCTTCTGCTCCTGGGTCATGGCGGAGTCGGTGTGGCAGTACTGGGCGAGGGTCTGACCGAGCATGTTGTTGGTCTTGTAGATTTTGCCTTTGTACATGCCTTTGACGAAGTAGTCGTCCATGCTCATGGTGGCGGCGTTGTTGAGGTCGCTGGTCATGATGGTCTGCTTGGTGAGGAAGGGCGCTACGTCGTCATACTTCACCCAGAAGAGGGGGTATTTGCTGGCTCCGTCGCCGAAGTCGTCTTCACGGCTCATGATAGGGCAGAGGGCGATGACTTTGCGATGGAAGGTGGCTGAATACTGGTCGTAGTAGGCTGACTCCTTGATGTAGTAAGACTTGACCTCGCGTGAGGGTATGTCGGAGTTGTCGAGCTTGAGACGGCCGTCTTTCTTCTCGTAGTAGATATGGTAGTTGTCGAGCAGGGACAGGGGCTTGACCTGTGCGTCGGGCTCGAAGGACTCGTTGCCGTCGAGACGGTACTCGTATGCCTTAACCTGACCTGAGAGGACGAGTTTGAAGAGGTAGGTGAAGAGGTTCATCTGACTGCCTACGGGCTCTACGGGATAGTACATGCCTGAGTTGGCGCCCTCGAGCAGGTCGAGCTCGCGGTAGATGTCGCGACGCCACACTACGTCTTCCTTCATCTGCTGTGCGATGGGGTAGGATATCTGGGCACGGGTGGTGAGACTGTTGGCGGCAGCACTCTTCTGCTGTGCCTGCTGCGCCTTGCGTGCCTGGGGCTGAGCGTCAGCCACAAGGCTGAACGCTAACGTTAACGCGAACGCTAACAGTATGTTCTTGATATTTTTCATATTTCGATATTTCTTCGTTATGTCGATGTCTCAAGTCCTCCCTCTAAGGGAGGATTTAGGTGGGTCTTATTTTATCACTATTTCCATTGCCGACGGCAGGGTGCGGGCTATGCCGTCAGGGCCGATGGCGTGGATGCGCGAGATGTAGAAGCGCTTCTGACGGGAGAGCTTGCGGAAGGTCTCCTGCTGACGTGCTGAGAACTGGGAGCCGTTGCTGACAACGGGCACGGCGTTGCCCATATTGTCGAAGAAGACGGCTTCGAAGCCTGTGACACGGAACTCGATGTCGAGCAGTCCGTCGTCGATGGCGGCACGTATGCCTGAGGCGCCAAGGAGCGATGCCTTAGCCAGTCCGCCGCCACGGAAACGGCTGTCGCCAACCTGTATGTAGGCGGTAGGGTCGGGGAGTTTGCGCACGTGGAAGGTGTACTGTCCCATCTGCACTGGCTTGCCTGTGGCGGTGCTGGAGACGGTGATGGTGACATCCTGACCCACGGCGTTAGGACGGGCGATGTAGTGGCCTGGTCCTGTAGGGGTGAAGGAGCCTCCGCTCATGGTTGCCACGACCTTATTGAGCGGCACGCCAGGGATGGAGACGGAGACGGGGTTATTGAAACCTGCATAGAGCACGTTCATGAGGTCGGCTGAGACGGTGGCTGAAGGGTCAACGACGGTGTACTTCTGCGAGAAGTCGCGTCGGAGCACCTCGCCGCTGCCATCGCGCATGGTCATATAGCCTGAGAGGGTGAAGTCGCCTGTGCGCCCTGCGGTGAACTCATAGGTGTTGTTGCGCAGGTTGACCTGACGGCCGCCGATGTATATCTCGGGCTGCTGGGTGGTGTCGATGGCTGCCATGACTATCTTGGCTGAGAAACGGTCGCCACGCACCACGGTCTGGGCGTTGGGGATGACGAAGGCAGAGAGCTTGTTGACGCGGATATCCTTGAGGTCAACATTGCTGACGAGGGCATGGAGCACCTCGCCCTCGGTGTTGCGCACGTCGTTCTGCATCTTGGAGAGGATGGTGACGGCGGCTGCCACGGGCATATCCTCGAACATGTGTTCTACCCACCCCTTGCCGAGTGCCTTAGACTGTGGCGAGGTCTCGTTGAGGAAGGTGTCATAGACTATCTTCTTGAGCTGCTCGTTGGGCAGGAGGTTGGCGCAGCGGTCGCGATAGTTCTCGAGCATCTTCTTGAGCTGCGGTCCCTTGCCTCTGCCTGGTGATATCATGACCTGTGAGGCTGCCTCGAGGTCTTCTTTGTTCTGTATGTTGTGTACGTCGCCATCGGCGCCGTCTGCCTCCTTGACGATTGCCACCTTGAGCTCGTCGATGAAGTTGTAGAGCTCGTCGCTCATCTTCTTCACCTCCTGAGCCTTGGCATACCAGGGGCGTGTCTTCTGAGGGTTTGCCTTCATCTGCTCGTCGAAGTCGAGGTAGATGCCGTTGTTCTGTCGTACGGCATTCTTGGTGGAACGGGACAGACCGTCTTCTACGATGGAGAAGCCGTTGAGCACCTCGGTGGAGACGTTCATTGCCAGCAGTGCCATCAACACCACATACATGAGGTTGATCATCTTCTGGCGGGGGGATATCGGTCTTTTCTTTATTGCCATTATTATAACTGGAACGTTAACGATACGCTGCGCTACGATACGATACGCCCTAAAGGGCTACGATACGCTGCGCTACGATAACTGTGAACTATGAACTATGAACTATGAACTGCTATGCCTTCGGCATATTCGTGGTCATTGCCTCAATCATGCGGGCATAGATAGAGTTGAGCTCTCTGATCTTGTCGGCCATGAGCTGGGTCTGCTCGTTGATAGAGTCTTGTGTGGTAATCTGCTGTGAGGCAGACTTGAGCTGCATCTCGTAAACGCGGGCGATGCCAGTGAGCGTGCGGTTGAGGTTTTCCATCTCTTCGCTGTCGGTGGCAAGGCGTGCTGAGAGTTGCTCCACCTTCTGCAGGGTCTCGTTGAGCTGTTCGAGGCGCTCCACATAAGCGGTGGTGGCTGTCTCCATAGCCTCGGCAGTAGCGACGCTGACGGCTGGCGCTGGAGCACCGATGACGGTGCCTCCTGCTGCAACAGCGGCTGGCTCGAAGGTGATAGGCTCCTGGGCAACAGGGGCTGAAGCCCCTGCAGCGGTGGCAGAGCCACCAATGATGATGGTGCCGCCACCTGGTACGCCAGAAGCGGCATAAGGAGCGCTGGCTGGTGCGCTGACAGGCTCGTCGTCGTCGGTCTCGTCGAACGGTGCCTCTACGGCATGGTCGATGATGCTGTCGTCCATGTGGTTGTCGAGGGTCATGTCGATGGTTGACTTATCGAACGGACGGTCGAATGCCGAGATGAAGAACACGAACACCTCGGTGCCCATGCCGATGAACAGCATGAGGTTGGCACCAGGAAGGTGGGTGAGCTTGAAGAGCGTACCGAGAATTACGACTGCAGCACCCCATGAGTAGGCGTAGTTCATGAACGTCTGACCTGGCACGCTGTCCATCCATTTCTGCATGAAATAGATGAAGTTTATTTTGCTATACTTTGTTGACATCTTATTAATTTTTAACGGGAACGATAACGGGAACGTTAACTATAAACCGTAAACCGTAAACTGTAAACTATCTTTTCTTTTTTCCTCTCTGATTGATGCTGGCAGAGCTGGCGAGTGAGCGCACGCAGCGGAAACCGATGTAGGAGCGTGGCTGGTTCTGATACTCCCATGAGCGCCATGCCGAACGGATGTAGCTCTCGGGGTCTTTCCATGAACCACCGCGAACACTCTTCTTCTTCAAGCGGTAAGGGTCTTCCTTGGCTGCCTTATACTCCAGCTGAGGGTTGAAGTCGTTCATTGCCTCGACGCCTGCCTCGGTATAGATGGTGGAGGTCCACTCGGCTACGTTGCCTGCCATATCGAAGAGACCGTTGCTGTTGGCTGAATAGATGCCCACCTTTGAGGTTATGAGGTTGCCGTCCTTGGTGTAGTTGCCGCGGTCGGGCTTGAAGTTGGCAAAGAAACAGCCGTCGCCGTTCTTCACGTCAGGATTCTCCCAAGGAAACTCGGTGCCGTCCTTGCCGCGAGCGGCATACTCCCACTCAGCCTCGGTAGGCAGACGGTAACGCTGGATGTAGCGTGCTGCGCCTGAGAGGCCCTTGAGCAGATAATCGGTGCGCCAAGCGCAGAAGGCGTTTGCCTGTTCCCATGTCACGCCCACCACAGGATACTCGTTGTAGGTGGGGTTAGAGAAATAGTTGCGCAGGTACATCTCGTTGTCGCTGTTGGTGAAGTCGTTGACCCAACAGGTGGTATCGGGATATATATTAATAATGTACGTGTTGAGGAAGTCCCACGGACCAGAGAGCGGACGGTTGATGGTCTCGCGCACTATGCGGCCCTCATCGTCGATGTAGGCTGTGTCCTTGGATATCATTACCACCTCGTTCTCGTTTACTACGTGGTCGGTGTTGAGGTCGCGCTCCTCAGCCACTATACGGTTGCGACGAAGGGCTGCCGTAACGTAGTCGTAAATCTCGTAACGGTAGTTCATCTGCGAAGCGTCGAGCATCTTCTCGCCAGTAACGGGGTTGGTCTTATAGAGACTCTCGATGGCGCGCTGCTCGTCCTCGTTAGGTTTGCGAGGCAGGTTCTTCTTCCAGTTGAGGTGAGGGGTGACAGGGTCGCCGTTCTTATCCTCGGTAATCATGTAGGTCTCGTCGCCGCCATAGGCTGGGTCGGCAAGACGTGTGCGCAGAATGCTGTCGCGCACCCACATAACAAACTGGCGGTACTTGGAGTTGGTAATCTCATACTCGTCCATCCAGAAACCATCGACAGAGATGTCTTTCACTGGTGTGGTCTTGCCCCACAGAGAGTCTTCCTTCTCAATACCCATGCGCAGGAAACCGCGGTTTATCAACGTCATGCCGTAAGGGGTAGGCTCCTGGAATCCTTTGCCAGTGCCCACACCAGTCACCTCGCCGCCCTGCTTAGACTGCGCCATCTTGCCTCCGAAGCAGGAGGTGAGCATAATGAGGGCGAAAAGCAGACTCACCCCCAGCCCCTCTCTGTGAGCGAGGGGAGAGATATGCACGATTCTTTTTAATCTTAACATCATATTATAAAATCTTATTATTTCGTTACTATATGCTATGTCTTGTTTTTGTTCCCATCTCTTCAGAGAGGGGGTAGGGGTGAGTCGCCTACAACGTTCTCGTGGTCTGGTGACGGTTCTTGGTCTTCTTGCCGATGTTGATATCCGTCTGGTAACCTACGAAGAGTTCGTGAGTACCGTTCTTGAGGTCGATGCCGTTGGTGTAGAACTCATAGGAGTAACCAAACACCACGCCGTGGAAATTAGCACCCACGAGTGCCGTGACTGAGTAGGTGGGGCTGTAGGTGACACCGCCGTAGAACATTCGTTTGTCGTAGGTGTATATCAGTCGGCCCGTCATATCGCCACGAACGGAAACGCCATCTGTGCGCACTATGCCTGAGGTGGAAATCTTAAGCAGAGGGTTGCGCAACTGGAAGTCGGCACCGCCATGAGCGTACCATGTGGCTGCCACCTCAAACTTGTTCACGTCGCCCAGCGACATGGTGGGACTGGTGGCATGCTGACCAGAGATGCCTATATACCAGTTCTTACGCTGGTAGAGCAAACCGAAGCCGAGGTCGAGGGCGTTGCCGTCAACGTCGCTCTTGTTCTTGAACACAGGGTCGTCGGGGTCTATCACATCAGCCTTCGAACCCTCATATTTCATGTTCAGCAATCCTACCTGCAATCCAACTGACAGCCAACCGCCTCCGAGACTCTTGCGCAGAGCATACTGGGCATCGATTATCTGTCTGGTCTGAAGACCCGTCTTATCACTCCACAACTGCAGTCCCACTCCGTGGATGCTGTTCAGAAAGTAAAAAGGCATGTCGCCTGAGATGTAAGCCGTCTTTGGCGCATTCTCAAATCCAGACAGTGCCATAGCGTATGCACCAGTAACATTGATTCTGTTTGACTTGCCTGCCGCTGCAGGGTTGAAAGCTGTCTGCATGTCAAAGTAGTGAGAGAAGTACGCGTCAAACTGAGCACCAGCCTCTACAGAGATTAGCACCAGCAGGGCCGATAGTATGACTATTCTGCACTTATCCACACCTTAACAAACGCAAATGAAACGAAAATATTTCACGTACCTTTATACGCTATTGTTAAAAAACGTAAAAAGAAGATAGCCTTAAACCGCTAAAAAACAAAAAAAGGATGCCTTACGAACATCCTTCAGAGTGCCCAGAACGGGACTCGAACCCGTACACCGTGAAGTATTGGTGTTTGAGACCAACGCGTCTACCAATTCCGCCATCTGGGCTTTTGCGGGTGCAAAATTACAAAAAATAATTGAACCACGCAAATATCTTTATAAATTTATATTGTCTGCAGGTATTTCTCGGCATCGAGGGCTGCCTTGCATCCACTGCCTGCTGCCACGATAGCCTGACGATATACAGGGTCGCAAACGTCACCTGCGGCATACACTCCAGGGATGGCATTGCCAGCTGCGTCACACACCTGCTGAGAGGTGCCGAGAGTCTTAATATAGCCCATTTCATCGAGCAAAATCTTGCCTTGGAAGATGTCGGTGACGGGTTTGTGACCTATGGCGAGGAAGAATCCGTCGATTGCCACATCATAGTGCTCTTCATCGGCTTCGCCCTTACGTTTTACGAGGTGCATACCCTCCACACCGTTCTCGCCGTAGAGACCAGTGGCATTGTGCTCGAAGAGTATCTCGATGTTAGCGGCTTCCTTCACTCGCTGCTGCATAATCTCAGAGGCACGCAGATAAGGCTTGCGCACCACGAGGTACACCTTCTGACAGAGTTGGGAGAGATAGAGGGCATCCTCACAGGCTGTGTCGCCGCCGCCTACTACTGCCGTAACCTTCTTGCGATAGAAGAAACCGTCACAGGTGGCACAGGCGCTCACACCCATACCGTTATACTTCTCTTCGTCAGCCAGTCCCAGGTATTTAGCCTTAGCACCAGTGGCAATAATCACGCTGTCGGCCTCGATGGTCTCGCCGCCATCGGTCTTGAAGGTGTAAGGGCGCTGGGTGAGGTCTGCCTCGACTATTTCGCCGTCACGAATGTCGGCACCGAAACGCTCAGCCTGTTCGCGCAGTTCCATCATCATCTGGTTGGCATCCACACCCTGCGGATAGCCTGGGAAATTCTCTACTATAGTGGTCTGGGTCAGCTGGCCGCCCATCTGCGGACCGCAATACTCAAGTGGTGCGAGGTTTGCTCTGCCAGCATATATGGCTGCGGTGTAGCCAGCTGGTCCGCTACCTATGATTAAGCATTTTGTCTTCATCGTGTCTTGTGTTATGCTTATTTTTAGGGATTATAGTAATTCTTGTATCTTGCTCTCGATGGTGGCGAAGGAAGTTTTGGCATCGAAACGTGCCACCACCTTGCCAATCTTGTTGACGAGGAACTTGGTGAAGTCGTCGGTTATCTCGCCAGGAACCTTCTCGGTGAGGTATTTGAAAAGAGGGTCGGCATCAGGACCGTTTACCTTCACCTTCTTGAAACGGGCAAACTGGGTGTTGTAGTTGTCTTTGCAGAACTGGTGCACCATCTCGTCGGTGCCTGGGCAAGACTTGGTGGGCTGGTTGCTTGGAAAATCGAGCACCTCAAAACCCTGAGAGTGGTATTTCTCATACAAGGCTTCAAGGTCTTTATATTGTGGGGTGAGTTCGCTCTGTGTGGCTGTGTTGACGATGAGCACTACTTCATTAGCATACAGATTTAATGGTACAGCATTACCTTTGCGGTCTTTTACTGTGATGTCATGAATGGAATTCATTGATAGATAAAGATTAAAAGTTTTGAAAATGAAAAATTATTATTCCTTGACTTCCTCAGCCTCTACCACCTCGGCATCGGTGAAGTCGGGGCGTTGGTTGAGGTTATAGAAGTTAGCTTCTTTCTCTGCTTTCTTGCGGTTGCTGCGTGCCTTGAGAGCATTGACGCATTCCACTATGCCGTAGATTATAAGGAACCAGCCGATGAAGAACAGCGGTGCACTGGCAAAGGTGGTAGGCTTGAATAGCGCTATGCCGCCCGCTATCAGCAGCAGGGTAGGCATTACCCAGTAGAAGAAACCTACGCTAGCATCGCGACGTGCCACTGCGAGGGTAACAAACTGCTGTATGGCACCGATTATGAGGAATGCCGAGATGATGTACACCAGGAAGTGGACGAACGTCTTAGGCATCAGGGCGAGTATGAGTCCGAGTATCATGCAACCCATACCAACGAAAGAGCCCCATCCCCAACCGTTGCGCTCTGTAACAGGAGAGTCGGGTGAGGAGGATTGGTTTTCGCCACTACGCTGAATAGCCGTCTCAGCCATATGTGTATACACATTTTCCTCGGTTTTATCGGACGAAACAACCTCTTTCTTCTTGCCCATCGAGGCTATCATGGCGGTAAGTCCTGACAGGAAGAAAAGCACTCCTATCGCTATGGTCATCCACTCTACCATGTCCTCACGGTATTTAACGAGCAATGCGCCCACTGCTATTGCACAGAGGGCGCGAAATACGCTATATTGGATAATTTTCATAATCTGTTATGGGTGTTGTATGCTTGTTGTTTAGTGATGTCCGCCGCCGTGACCGCCACCATGTCCACCACCGTGACCACCGCCGAAGCCGCCTCCACCGCCGAAGCCGCCGCGACTGCCGCCGCCACCGAAGCTGCCGTGACCACCACCGAAGCTACCGCCTCCGCCGTAACTGCGTGAACCGCCTCCGAAGCTACCATGACCGCCTCCGCCGTAACTGCGTGAGCTACCTCCACCGCCGAAGCTACTGCGGCTGCTGCCACCTCCGAAACTGCTACGACTGCTGCT
>JAEEGL013438627.1_pt1 | contig 41794 bp, 35 predicted proteins | sample 9134231 | NCBI WGS metagenome assembly JAEEGL01 (sample SAMN16246548, study PRJNA631951) | gut metagenome | biome: gut microbiome; feature: rumen; material: fiber-attached | host: Bos | place: Iran: Karaj | collected 2018-10
CGCCCTCGATATTGTGCCCGCCGTCGAAGAAAACGAGCGGATCTTCGCTCAAGCGCTCGAAGCGGCCCTTCCATTTGGCGTCCGCAAGGCCGGCGTACACGGCTTCGTCGGGGATCGAGAGCCCTTCTGTCCGCAGTATCCTCACCGCTTCGAGCATGTTTGCGGCGTTAAGAGGCTGATACAAGCCCAGAAGCGGTAACCAGCAGTCGGAAAACTCCCGGTAATCGAACAGCGTCCCGTTCGGCGAGCATTCGCGGACCCGGATCAGTTCCCGCACGGTGCGGTAATAATCCGACCCGGTCTCCCCCGTCTTCCTTATTATAACGTCCGCCGCCTCATCGCTCTCGCCGCCGAACAGCACGGGCCTGCCCGGCTTGATGATGCCGGCCTTCTCCCCCGCTATCGCCGCGATCGTGTCCCCGAGGTACTCGGTGTGATCGAGCGCGATGCCGGTGATGACCGAAAGCAGCGGCGTTTCGATGACGTTCGTCGAATCGAGCCTGCCGCCCATGCCGCATTCGAGCACGACGACGTCGACGTTCATCCGCTTGAAAAACTCGAATCCGATCGCGGTGATCAGCTCGAACTCGGTCGGGCTGTCCTCCATCGCGTCCGCGAACGGCCGCACGAACTCCGTCACCTCGGCGAGCATTTCCCGGGAAATATTCGCGCCGTTGACCTGCATCCTCTCCTCGAATTCCTCGATATAGGGCGAGGTGAAGAGCCCCACGTTATAGCCCGCCAGCCTCAGAACGGAGGAGAGCATGGCGCAGAACGAGCCCTTGCCGTTCGTTCCGGCGACGTGGATGCAGCGAAGCCCCTTCTCGGGGTTCCCGATCATGGAAAGCAGCTCCGTTATGCGTTCAAGCCCCGGGCGGCTGCCCTTCCAGCAGGTGGAATGGATGTATTGCAGCGTTTCTTCGTAGTTCATTTTGCCTTCGCTTTCTTCCGTTTGTTGTTATCGGAACCGAAGCCCGCCTTTTCGAGCGTCTCGCAGAGCTTCAGCAGCAGGGGGATCAGGATCAGCTGCATCGCAACGAGGAAGCCGTGCTGGGGAAGCCGATAGACGAACCAGCCCCAGTAGGTCCTGCTGCCGTAGAGCTGCGCGACCCAGAGCGTGTTTACGAACAGGCCGAGCAGGCAGTTTATCAGCACCGGAACGATGATATTCGGGAAGAACCTTATCCTGTCCCAGCCCTTTTCGACGCCGAACAGCTCCAGCGGCTTTTTATTGAGGAAGAGGCCGAGCGTTATGCCCATCAGCGCCGCCACGACGGTGAAGCCGGGGTGATACGTTCCGAACGGGAACAGCAGCGCCGCGATCAGATCGCCCAGGCCGTAGACGAGCATGCCGCTGACCGGGCCGTAGAGCACGGCCGCGACGATCGGCGCCACGAACGAAAGCGCGACCTTCGCGCCGGGCAGCTTGATCGAGGGCACTATCCTGTCGAGCACCACGTAGAGCGCGGTCAGCATCGCGATAACTACCATGCGGCGCAGCGCGTACGGCGCGATGGCCTTCGCTCTTGCAGGGGCTGCGGTTTCGCGGACGGCCCCCTCTTCCCCGCCCTCAAGCCTGTTTTCATGTTTGATATTGTTTTCTTCCATAATAAAAACCTCCTTTTCGCGATCTCGTCGCTGCAAAAGAGGTTTGATCCGATATGCAGTCAGCGGGATGCGGTGACAGCACAGCAACCTTTCCCGTTTGGAAAGCGTTTTCGTTCGGGAATCAACTCCCTGTATTCCCGACACTTCAAAACTCGCTGTCGCCTACTCTGTTTGATGCGTATTGTATCACCGCCGCCCGATAAATACAAGTGGTTGGCGCGTTTTTCTTTGTAATATTTCGTTATTATCCGCGTTTTCGGCTCCCCCGCCGCCCTGATTTTGCGCGCGGTACACAAAAATGTTCGTTTTTCTCCCCCAATTCCTCCATATCTCCGTTTCCCTTTTTACTCGTTTGATGCTATAATGATAGTCGGGGATAATGAAGATTCCCTAATAACCGATCGGAAGAGATGAAATGGAATTCAACGTCTGCGTCTTCGGCGCCTCAAACAACAGGATCCCCGGCGTCTACGTCGACTTTGCCGAGCGCTTCGGCGCAAGGCTCGCCGAGGAGGGCATGGGCCTCGTATTCGGCGCGGGGCGCACGGGCCTCATGGGCGCTTCGGCGCGCGGTGCGCATTCAAAGGGCGGCAGGATCATCGGCGTCATCCCGAAGAAGCTCAACGTGCCCGGCATCTATTTTGAGCACTGCACCGAAAGGCTCGAAACGCCCACCATGCACGAGCGCAAGGCGCTGATGGAGGAGCTGAGCAGCGCGTTCGTCGCCCTCAGCGGCGGCTTCGGCACGCTCGAGGAGCTGATGGAGGTCATCACGCTCAAGCAGCTCGGCTATCATTCAAAGCCTATTGTAATAGTTAATATCAACGGCTATTATGATAATTTGCTCGCGCAGTTCCGCCGCTGCGTTTCGGACGGCTTTACCAACGAGCTGTTCCTCGGGCTCTACAAGGTCGTTACGGACGTCGACGGGGCGATCGAAGCGCTCCGTGAAAGCGAGCTGCCCGATATGCCCGACAAAATGCAGGAGGTCCTGCTCTCAACGCGCTTCGGCGGCGAGATCCCTCCGGAGCTCGGCAAGCTTAAATGAAATAATGTAATATGGAAAAGAACGATAGATCAATGCATAAACGGGCGGAACCGCCCGAAAACGAGGCGGGGGAGCGCCCGGGCGGACTGATGGTCTGCGTCACAGGGCGGCACACCTGTGAAAGGCTGCTCGCGGCGGGTGCGCGTCGGCGCAAATCGGGGCAGAGGCTCTACTGCGTGCACTGCGTACAGCTCAACGAGACCTTCCTCAACAACGACTACGAACCGCTCGCGATCGAATTCCTGTTCAGCTGCGCCAGCCTCTACGACGCGGAGCTGACCATCCTGCGCGCGGACAACGTGATCGACGCGCTCGTCGAGTTCGCCAAGACCAACCATGTTTCCAAGATCGTCCTCGGCCAGTCTCCGATCCCGGGACCGGAAAGCTTCACCTCAAGGCTCGCGGCGCGGCTCAGCGACGTGGAGTTCATAATAGGCGACTGATTGTAATATTTAAACACCAATATCTTAAATATAAAAGGAGAGAACACAATGGAACTCGATATCAAAGAAGCAAGGGAATACATCGTAAATCAATTCCGCAAGCAGGGCGATTTCGACTTCATCAAGCCCGCCGATTTCGACGCGATGGTCGACAAGCTGCTCGAGCTCGACGCGGCCTATCTTGAGGAGATCGGCGACGAGCCCTACGATGAGGACGTAATCTACGACCGCTTCTATGCGGCGCTCAGCGAACAGCAGCCGGCGCTCAAGACCTATCTGATGCGCTTCGTGGACGACTACATGGACTTCATGGAGCAGTACCTCGTTTCCGTCGACGCGATCGAATGGGAATAAGCCGTTAACATTTCGTAATAGTTTCTTGTAACGCAAATGTTTCACGTGAAACATTTGCGTTATTTTTCATATTCGGCGCTTATCCGCGCCGTGTCGGTATTGCAGATATCGGAAAATATGCTATAATAAAGAAAACGTTATCGGAGAAACACATGAAGATAGACGTAATAACTTATCATGAGTCGATCTATGATCGGCAGATTTCCGAAAGCACGGTCGTTGTCATCGACGTGCTCCGCTGTACGAGCGCGATGATCAACGCGTTCAGAAACGGCTGTTCGCGGATAATCCCGGTCGTTGAGGCCGGTGATGCGATCATGCTGGCCAGGAATATCGGCCGGTCGGACTGCGTGGTCGGCGGAGAACGCGGCTGCAACATAGTGCCGGGGTTCGACGTGGGCAATTCGCCGTTCGAGTACACCGGCGAGCGTGTGAAAGGAAAGACGGTCATCGTCAGCACCTCTAACGGAACCAACGCGATCTGCGGCGTCAGCAAGGCCAAGAAGGTCTATATCGGCGCTATGAGCAACAGCCGAACATGCGCAAAGTTTGCTGCACAGAGCGATAACGACGTTCTGTTCGTCTGCTCGGGTACCAACGGCATGATCTCGGCCGACGACTGCATCGCTTGCGGCTCGATCATCAGCCATATGCTTGATGCAGGGACGGATTGCAGCCTTTCGGATTTTGCCATGATCTGCACCGAGCTTTATAAAGCATGGCGGGATGGGCGCTTCGACCTGCTCAAAACCTATCACTGCGGGCGTCTGATCGCGCTTGGCTATGGTAAAGACGTTGATTTCTGCCTGACTGAGGACACAACACAGCTCGTTCCCGTATTCGAGGACGGAGTTATCAGCATATAATGTTTCACGTGAAACATTCGGACGAAAGGAGCTAAAATGGCAAAGTTCATCGCAATCGCCAATCAGAAGGGCGGCGTCGGAAAGACAACGACCGCCGTTAATCTCGCGACCTGTGTCGCTCAGCAGGGCAAACGGACCCTTCTGATCGATATCGACCCGCAGGGAAACGCCACGAGCGGCCTCGGCGTCGAGAAGGACCAATGCGAATACAGCATCTACGATATGATTATCAACGGCGTTGAGGCCGAAAAGATCATGCTGCAGACTAAAGTCCGCAATCTTAAGCTTTTACCGGCGCGCCTCGAGCTTGCGGGCGCCGAGATCGAGCTGGTAAGCTTTATGTCCAGAGAATTCAAGCTAAAGAACGCATTAAGAGGTATTCAGCATGAGTTTGATTACATCTTTGCCGACTGTCCGCCTTCGCTCGGTCTGCTGACGCTGAACGCGCTTGCCGCCGCCGATACGCTGCTTGTGCCGATACAGTGCGAATACTACGCGCTTGAGGGGCTTTCGCAGCTGATGAACACGGTCAGGCTGGTCAAGCAGAACCTTAACCCGCAGCTCGACGTCGAAGGTGTGGTCATGACGATGTATGATGCCAGGACGAAGCTTTCCAATCAGGTCGTGCAGGAGGTCAAGAAATTCTTCAAGAACAAGGTCTACGATACGATCATACCGCGTTCCGTCCGGCTCGGGGAGGCGCCGAGTTTCGGTCTGCCGATAACCATGTACGATTCGAAATGCAGCGCATCGAAGGCCTATCGCAACCTCGCCAGCGAAGTCATAGAGGACGGGGACGAGGAATGACCTCAACATATTGATGCAATTCAGTCAGCAAATACAGCATATTGAGGAGAAATACTATGAAAGGATTGGGAAAGGGGCTTGATGCGCTGCTCGGCGGCAGCAGTTATTCGGAAGGCAACACCGTGACCGCGGTCTCCGTGTACCTTATCGACAACAACGCCGACCAGCCGCGCAAGACTTTCAACGACGATAAGCTCCGCGAGCTTGCAGAGAGCATCGAGCAGCACGGCGTCATTCAGCCCATTATAGTTCAGAGGAAGGGCGACCGCTACCGCATCATCGCCGGCGAGCGGCGTTTCCGCGCGGCGAGGATGGCCGGTCTCAACGAGGTACCCGTCATCGTGCGCGATCTTAACGAGCAGGAGGTCCGCGAAGTATCGCTGATCGAAAACCTCCAGCGCGAAAACCTGAATTCGATAGAGGAAGCGCGCGCGATCAAGGCGCTGATGGACGAGCATGACCTGACTCAGGAGCAGGTCTCCAAGCGCCTCGGACGCTCAAGATCCGCCGTTGCGAACTCCACGCGCCTTTTGGATCTGCCCGAAGCCGTGCAGGAGCTGCTGATCGAAGGCAAGCTGCAGCCGGGTCACGCGCGCGTCCTTTCCACGATAACGGACGAGGATCTGCTCGTTAAGACCGCCCGTCAGGCCGCGGGCTACGAATGGTCGGTAAGGGAGACCGAGCAGCGCGTTCAGCAGGTACTCTCACAGAATGAAATGGTAAAAAAGCAGCCGAAGCGCTCAAAAATGTCGAATGACATGAAGCAGGCGCAGGACAGGCTGCGCGAGAAGCTCGGAACCAAGGTCGTCCTCAAGGGCGACGAGGACAGGGGAAGCATCGTCATCGATTATTTCAGCAAGGACGAGCTCCTTGCCGTTTTCGAGAAAATCATGGGCAAAGCGGAGTAAATATGTATCTTGCCAACGAATGGAAGGATTATGAGATAATCGCGGCCGGCAACGGCGAGAAGCTCGAGCGCTGGGGCAGCGTCATTCTGCTGCGCCCGGATCCGCAGGCGATATGGCCGATGGATGAGCCCGAATACGTCGACGCGCACTACCACCGCTCCTCCTCGGGCGGCGGCGAATGGAGCTATGCACGGAAGCTCCCCGAAAGCTGGAATATCGGCTACAAGGGCCTGAAATTCATCGTGCGCCCCACGGGGTTCAAGCACACCGGCCTCTTCCCCGAGCAGGCGGTGAACTGGGACTTCATGCAGGCGCGCGTCGTGAACCGCAAGGTGCGCTCAAACAAGCCCTTCCGCGTGCTGAACCTCTTTGCCTATACCGGGGGCGCTACCTGCGCGCTTGCCCAGGCCGGCGCGGAAGTAGTACATCTTGACGCTGCAAAAGGCATGGTACAGTGGGCAAAAAACAATATTGAAGCCTCGGGCCTCGCGCACCGTCCCGTGCGCTTTATCGTTGACGACGCGCTCAAATTCGTCGAGCGCGAAAAGCGGCGCGGCAGGGAATACGAGGGCATTTTAATGGATCCTCCGAGCTATGGACGGGGGCCGACGGGCGAGATGTGGAAGATCGAGGACGGGCTGTTCCCGCTCGTTTCCGCCGCAGCGGAGCTCTTGAGCGAGGACGCGAGCTTCTTCCTCATCAACTCCTATACGACCGGCCTTGCGCCGACGGTCGTCGAAAACGTGCTCCGGCTCGTTCTCAAAGACCGCGGCGGGCATTTTGAGGCCGAGGAGATCGGTCTGCCGATCACAAAAAGCGGTCTGATACTGCCCTGCGGCTGCACCGGCCGCTGGTACAGGGATTAAAACGCGCGGCAAACGCGAAACGCAATGCTCAACGTCATCTACGAAGACAATCATCTGCTCGTCGTCGAAAAGCCGGTCAATATGCCGGTGCAGGAGGACGCTTCCGGCGATCCCGACCTGCTGAGCGCGGCGAAAGATTACATAAAGCAAAAGTATAACAAGCCGGGAGAGGTCTATCTCGGCCTTGTTCATCGTCTGGACCGCCCGGTGGGAGGCGTCATGGTCTTTGCGCGCACCAGCAAGGCCGCCGCCCGGCTGAGCGACTCGATAAAGCGCCGGAGCGCCGTCAAGAAATACTGCGCGATCGTTGAAAATCCGCTTCCGCCGTATGGCAATTTAAAAAACTATATTGTAAAAGACGAGCGGTCGCATTCCGCCCTGCTGGTCCCCGAAGGAACGCCCGGCGCCCAGGCGGCGAGCCTTGAATACGCCTCCGTCTGCACGAAGGACGGCCGCACGCTCGTCGATATCGGTCTCCATACCGGCCGTCATCATCAGATCCGCGCTCAGTTCGCAGGGATCGGCTGCCCGCTCCATGGCGACCAGCGCTATAATCCCGCCGCGAGGCCGGGTCAGCAGATCGCGCTCTGGGCGTACAGCCTGACAATCGAGCATCCGACGCTGCACGAGCCCATGACCTTTACCTCCGTTCCGTCCGGCGCGGCATGGAGGCCGTTTGAGGAAGAGACCAGCGCCCTCTCAAGCGGCGTGCGCTGCGTTTATATCGACAAAAACCTGGTGATCGTCAATAAAACCGCCGATATCGCCTGCACGGTGCGCGACGGCGGGGAGGACACTGTAGAGGCGAGGCTCGCCTGCGCGTTCGGCGAGATCTATCCGGTGCACCGGCTCGACGTCCCGACCACCGGCCTGGTCGCTTTTGCTCGCAACGAAGCGGCATATGAGGAGCTGACCGCGCTGATCCGCGACAGGAAGCTTATAAAAATCTACCGCGCCGAGGTGCTCGGAGCGCCGAGATCAAAGGAAGGGGAGCTCCTGCTCTACGCCGTAAAGGACGCAGAGAAGGCGCTCGTCAGCGTCTATGACGAGCCCGTGCCCGGCAGCCGCGAGATGCGCACCGGGTTCAGGGTCGTTGAAACGCATAAGCCGTACGATGGGAAACCTGCTTCGTCCGTGCTTGAGCTCGAGCTCTTTACGGGCAGGACGCATCAGATCCGCGCCTCGCTCGCGCATATCGGCTGCCCCGTGATCGGCGACGACAAATACGGCGACCGCGCGGCGAACAAGGCCTTCGGACGGGGTCTTCGCCTCACCGCGGTGCGCCTTAAGTTCCCCAAGGGCATGAAAACACTCTCGTATCTGGACGGCAGGACCTTTGAGGCGGCCGCGCCTTTCGAATATAATTGATCATTTGTAAAACATAAATGGCAGTATTTGGCAGACAATTCGATATCATCGTTGCGGGAGCCGGGCATGCGGGCGTCGAAGCCGCGCTGGCCTGTGCCCGTATGGGCCTGAGCACCCTCTGCCTCTGCCTGAATCTCGATTCGATAGCGCTCTGCGCCTGCAATCCCGCCATCGGCGGCACCAGCAAGGGGCATCTCGTGCGCGAGATCGACGCGCTGGGCGGCGAGATGGGCCTCGCTGCCGACGAGACCTTCATCCAGATGCGCATGCTCAACCTCTCCAAGGGCCCGGCGGTGCACTCCCTGCGCGCTCAGATCGACAAGAACCGCTACCATATGCGCATGAAATACGCGCTCGAGCGGCAGGAGGGGCTGACCGTGGCGCAGGACGAGTGCGAGCGCATCCTCGTTGAAAACGGCCGCGTCACCGGCGTTCGCTGCGCCGGCGGCACGGAATACGGTTGCCGCGCGCTCGTGATCTGTGCGGGCGTCTACCTCAAAAGCCTCATCCACATCGGCGAATACAGCCGCGAGCAGGGCCCTTCGGGGCTTGCGAGGGCGACCGGGCTTTCCGAAAGCCTGCAAGAGCTAGGCTTCGAGCTTCGCCGCTTCAAGACCGGCACCCCGCCGCGCGTTTCGCGCCGCAGCCTGGATCTTTCCAAAATGGAGCTGCAGCCGGGGGACGAGCCGATCCCGCATTTCTCCTTTTTGACCGACCGGCTCGAGCGCGAGCAGAAGTGCTGCTACCTCACCTACACGAATTCAGAAACGCATTCGGCGATCCTGTCGAACCTCGACCGCTCGCCGATGTTCAGCGGCAGGATCAACGCCGCGCCGACGCGCTACTGCCCGTCCATCGAGGATAAGCTCGTTCGCTTCAAGGATAAGGAAAGGCATCAGCTTTTCATTGAACCGGAGGGAGAATTCACCGACGAAATGTATGTTCAGGGCTTCTCCACGAGCCTTCCGAGGGACGTGCAGCAGCTTGCGCTCCGCACCGTTCCCGGCCTTGAAAACTGCGAGATAATGCGCTGGGGCTACGCGATCGAATACGACTGCATCGATCCGACCGAGCTCGACCCGACGCTCGGGAGCAAGCGGGTCGCCGGGCTGTATTTCGCCGGGCAGATCAACGGCTCGAGCGGCTATGAGGAGGCCGCCGCGCAGGGCATCCTCGCCGGCATCAACGCCGCGCTCTTCGTCAAAAACGAGGCGCCGTTCATCCTGCGCCGCAGCGACGCCTATATCGGCGTGCTCGCGGACGACCTCGCCACCAAGGGCACCAACGAGCCCTACCGCATGATGACGAGCCGCGCCGAGTACCGCCTCGTGCTCCGGCAGGACAACGCGGACCTTCGCCTGACCGAGGCCGCGCGCAGGACGGGGCTGATCTCCGACGCCCGCTATGACAGATTGATGTATAAAAAAGACGAGCTTATAAGGGCAAAGGAAGCGCTTTCTGCCGTTGCTCCGCCAAACGCGACGGTGAACGGGCTGCTTATAAGCCGGGGCGAAAGCCCGCTCGTCACGGGCGCGAGGCTCGACCGGCTGCTTCGCCGCAGCACCGTTTCCTACACCGACCTGCTCCGCCTGTTCCCGGAGCTTCCGGATATCTCGGAGGAAGCCGCGTTCGAGCTCGAGACCGAGGCGCATTACGGCGGCTATATCGAAAGGGAGAACGAGCGCATCCGGCGCTTCGAGGGTCAGGAGAGCGTGCGCCTGCCCGCCGATATCGATTATTCGGCGATAAGCGGGCTTCGTATCGAGGCAAGGCAGAAGCTTTCCTCGCTGCGGCCGCTCAATCTCGGGCAGGCCAGCCGCATCTCGGGCGTTTCGCCCGCGGATATAGCGGTGCTGCTGATAAAACTTAAGGAAATGAATGAAAAACGCAGGGGAGGGGAAGCGGAATGAAGCAGCAGGTGCAGCCCGAACCGCTCGTTATGCGCGAGCTGATCGGGAAATACATACCCGAAGCGGACGAGAAGCAGACGGCGCGCTTCGTGCGCTATTACGAGCTTTTGATCGAGCGCAACAACGTCATGAACCTGACCGCGATCACCGACCCCGAGGGCGTCGCCGCGCGGCATTTTGCGGACAGCCTCGCCGCCGCGTCGCTACTCCCGCAGGGCGCGAAGGTCATCGACGTCGGCACCGGTGCGGGGTTTCCCGGCATACCGCTTATGATCATGCGGCCGGATATCGAGCTGACGCTCCTCGATTCGCTTAATAAAAGAATAGTTTTTCTAAACGATGTTTTGAAAGAACTGGGGCTAAGCGCCGCTGCCGTTCACGCGCGTGCGGAGGACGGCGCGCGCAATCAGGCGCTGCGGGGCCGCTTCGACGCCGTGCTCTCCCGCGCGGTCGCGGAGGTGCCGGTCCTCGCCGAATGGACGCTTCCCTTCGCCCGCGTCGGCGGGTGCTCGATCATGTATAAGGGCCCCGGCGCGAATGAGGAGCTCGCCCGAGCGGCGAACGCGCTTAGTGAGCTTCGCGGTGAAGCGGGAACGGTCTCCTTCGATTTCCCCTGGGGCGAAAGGAAGCTCGTCGTCATCCGAAAGACCGCCCCCACGCCCTCAAAATACCCCCGCAAGGCGGGCGCCGCGGCAAGGTCACCGCTATAAAAAAGCCTTACGGAGCATAGAAAAAGCATGGCAGCTCCCGTACAATTCATCCTGGGCCGTTCCGGAAGCGGCAAAACGCATTCGGTCTTCTCCCGCATCCTCGAAAACGAGCGGGAGGGGCGGCGTTCGCTCCTTATCGTGCCCGACCGCGCGACCTTCGAGACCGAGCGCGCGCTTTCTTCGTTTCTCGGCGGCGGCATGCTCCACGCCTCGGTCGTTTCGTTCACGCGCCTTGCGCTCCGTCTCTTCGCGGAATCCGGCAGCCGGCGTGCGTTCCTTTCGCCGCAGGGCAGGCGGATGCTCGTGCGCCGCGTGCTTGACGAGGTCTCGAATAAGCTCGGCCTCTTTACGCGGGCCGCGGCCCTTCCCGGGTTCGCCGCGGAATGCGAGCATATGATCCTGATGTGCAAGCGCTGCTCGCTGACGCCCGACCGGCTCGAGAGCGCCGAAAACCTTCCCGCCCAGCTTCGGGACAAGCTCCGCGACTTCGCCCTTATCTACCGGCGCACCGAGGAGCACATGGCCGACCGGTATCTGGACAGCGAGGATCTTGTAAACGCGCTCGTCACGCTGCTGCCCGATTCGTCCGTCGGCGGCGCGGACGTGTTCATCGATGCGCCGGATATGCTGAACCCGCAGACCTGCCGCATCATCGAAACGCTTTTCTCCTGCGCGGGGTCGGTGACGGTCACCTTCCGCATCCCGATGGAAAGGAGCGCCGACAGCCGCCTTTTCGACCCCGACCGTCTGCACTTTGAGCGCCTGCTCCGGACCGCAAAAAGCCTTGGCTGCGAAGCAAAAACGAGCTTCCTTACCGGGGATCACAGGCACAGGGACCCCGCGCTCGCCTTCCTTGAAAGGAACCTCTTTGCGTACCCCTTCGAAAAGCGGAACGAGCCGACCCGCAGCATCGAGCTCCATTCCTCGACGGACCGCACTTCGGAGGTGCGCGAAGCGGCCGACCGCATCATCGCCGCGGTGAGGGACGGCCTGCGCTTCAACGAGATCGCCGTCGCCGCGAGCGACCTCTCCGCCTATTCCGGGGCGATCCGCCGCTGCTTCGGGCAGTACGGCATCCCCGTGTTCACCGACGCCTCCCGCCCCGTGTCCGCGCATCCGATCGCCGACCTCGTCACGGCGTCGCTCGACTGCATCCACGGCGGTTTTGCCGGCGAGGACTTCATCCGCCTTATTAAAACGGGCCTTACCGGGCTCGGCGAGGAGGAGACCGAAAAGCTCGAGAACCACGTGCTGCGCTTCGGCCTGGAGGGAAAGCGGCTTTCAGGCGATGAGCCCAGCGTTAAAAACCATGCCGATATAAAGGATTTTGAGCAGCTGGAGGCCTCAAGGCTCAGCGTCGTCCGGCCCGTGCTGGAGCTTAAGCGCAGCATGGACGAGGGCGGAAGGACCGCGTCCGCGCGCGCCGAGGCCGTCTATCGCTATCTTTCAAACGTCGGCGCCGCCGAAAGGATAAGGGAGGAGAGCGAAAGGCTGGCGGAGGAGCCCTCCATGCTCGCCTATGCGCTCGAGGCGCGCCAGGTCTACGACGCCGTCATCGAGCTGCTCGACCAGGTCCACGTCATCCTCGGCGACGGGCCGATCGGGCTCGAACGCTTCATCTCCGTCGTTCGGGAGGGCCTTGCCTCCTATACGGTCGGCTCGATACCGACCACGCTCGACCAGGTCACCGTCGGCGACGTTTCGGGCATGCACCTGCCGCCGGTCCGGCTGCTGCTGGTCCTCGGCGCGAACGAGGGCATGCTGCCCCGCGTGCGCGAGGACAACGCCGTCATAAACGACCGCGACCTCGCCCTGATGCGCGCCGCGGGGATCGACGCCTGGGAGAGCTCCGAAAGCATGACGAAGGCCGAGGCGCTGAGGACCTACACGGTGCTCTTCTCCTCCTCCGAAAGCCTCTATATCTCGTATTCGAGGCGGCAGGATTCCGACGCCGCGCCGCCGTCGATGCTCGTTTCGCGGATCGGGGAGATCTTCTCGCATCTGCGCCGCACGAGCGGCCTGACGGACGCTTCGATAGGCGGGTCGGAGGCCTCCGCCCTTTCACAGCTTGCGGCCAAAACGCGCCGCTTCCTCGATACCGGCCTTGAAACAAAGGAGCTCAAGCCCCTCTACGCGCATTTTGCGGCCGACGGAGGCTGTAAGGACGCGCTTTCGGCGCTTGAAAAGCTGTATTTCCCCGAGGCTTCGCCCGAGCCCCTCGGCCAGGACGCCGCCGCAAGGCTCTACGGCAGGCATATGACCGGCACGCCGACGCGACTCGAGGTCTTCAACCGCTGCCCGTTCTGCTATCTGATGCAGTTCGGCCTTAAGCTGCGCGAGCGCGAAGTGCGCGAGGAGCGCGCGATGGACCACGGCACGCTGATCCACAGCGCTCTGCAGACACTGCTCGACGGCATGATCGCCGAAAAAACGGATTTCACGGCCGTCACCAAGGAGGAGCTCGCCGAGCGGCTCGACGCCTTCCTGCCCGCGCTTTTCGAGGAGCACAACCACGCGCTGCTGCTCGATTCCGCCAAGATGCGCGCCGAGGCCGAGCGCATCCGCGAGGAGCTGATCGGCGCCGCGTACGTCATCGTCCGACAGATCGCGAGCGGGCGCTTCGAGCCCTATGCCAACGAGCTCCGCTTCGGCCTTGAGGGCAGCACCCTGCCCGCGCTCGAGCTTGAGGCCTCGAACGGCGTCGTCTTCCGCATGTGCGGCATCGTCGACCGCGTCGACAGGCTCTCCGGGGAGGGCGGGAAGGACTATTTCCGCATCATCGACTACAAGACCGGCCGGGTCGCCTTCGATTATTCCGAGCTCGCAAGCGGGCTGAGGCTGCAGCTGCCCCTGTACGCCGCCGCCGTTTCGGCCGCCCTCGGCGCGGAGCGCGAGCTCTCGGCCGCCGGGCTCTACTATATGCATATCAGCGAGCTCAACACCGTCACCGGGGACGAGGAGAGGGACGACATGGAGCTTATGAAGCAGATGAAGCTCAGCGGACCCACCCTCGGCGACGATGGGCTCATCACCGCGGGCGACGGCACCGCCTTTACCCGCTCCTCGCTCGTTATCGCCGGGCTCTCCTTCAACAAGTCCGAGGGCTTCTTCAAGGGCGCTTCGCTCGTCACGGGCGAGGAGATGGCGAAAACGATCGGGTACGCGAAGCAGGTCGGCATAAAAACGCTCGACAGCATCATGCAGGGCCGCGCCGAGGTCAGCCCGAGCAAGGCGGGCAGCCACGTTGCCTGCGCCTACTGCCCCTATTTAAGCATCTGCCGCTTCGATACGACCGCCGGGAGCAGATACCGGCGGATCCGTGCCGTCAGCGCCGATCAATTCTATAACAGAAAGGAAAAAAGCAAATGAAACCCTGGCAAATCATTCTGCTCGCCGTGATCGGCATCATGTCGGTCGTCGGATTCGCTTCGATGGGCATCGACAAGAGCAGGGCCAAGAACGACAAATGGCGCATCCCCGAGAAGACGCTCTTCCTCATCGCGCTGCTCGGAGGCGCCCTCGGCTCGGTGCTCGGCATGCAGGTCTTCCGCCACAAGACCAAGCACTGGTATTTCGCCGTCTTCATGCCCATGATACTGCTCGTTCAGATCGCGATCGTGGCCTTCCTGTTCATCAAGTTCAAAGCATGAAAAAAGGGCGCAAAAAAAGCAGGGTCTTCCTGCTTTTTTTATATCCCGTTATTCCTTTATTCCCGTTCGCCTATCTCCCTTGCGCGCTTATAGACCGCGTTTTTGGGAAGGCCGAGCGTGTCCGCCGCGATCCGCGACGCCGTGCGCACTGATATGCCTTCTTCGAGCAGTGCGGTCAGCAGCGCGTCGCATTTCGCCCCGGCTTCATATTCGTCGGCGGCCTTTTTCGCGCCCTCGAGCAGCAGCACGCATTCGCCCTTCGGCGCCTCCTCGCGGTAGCGCTCGGCAAGCTCCTTGACCGTGCCGCGGACGTGCTCCTCATAAAGCTTCGTCAGCTCCCGTATCAGCACGCAGCGGCGCTCCGTTTCGCTTTCGGAACGCTCTCTTAAAGCTTCGAGCAGGTCATTTAGCGTCGCTCCCACGCGCAGAGGGCTCTCATAGAGGCAGACCGTCGCTTCGGAACGGAGAGCGCGCGCTATCGCCTCGGCCCGCTCGGCCCCGCTGCGCGGCAGGAAGCCCATGAAGAGCAGGCTTTCGGTATCGAGCCCGCTCGCGACCCAGGCCGTGACCATCGCGCTCGCGCCGGGCAGGACCTCGAACGGGACGTTTTCGCGGATGCACTCGCGCACGAGCCTCGCGCCGGGATCCGAGACCCCGGGCATGCCCGCGTCGCTGACGAACGCGATCGCCTTGCCCGATCGCACCTCGGCGATGATAGCGGCCGCGGTGCGCTGCTCGGTGTGCTCGTGGCAGCTGAAGAGAGGCTTCTTTATGCCGAGCGCGTTCAAAAGGCGCAGGGTGTTGCGCGTATCCTCGCAGTAGACGGCGTCCGCGGCGGCGAGCGTCGCTGCCGTGCGCATCGTTATATCGCCGAGATTGCCTATCGGCGTGGGGCAAAGGTAGAGCTTCGCCTCTGTTTTGCTGCCGGTTTCAGTTTCCACGGTAGTATCCTTCCACCTCTTCGGTGTATTCTCCGTCCGGACCCAAGATTATCAGATTCCTTTCGACGGTCAGCCCCTTCTTCGCCCCACGGTTCGCGCGGATCAGGGCGAGATAGGGCTTATGTTTTTCATCGGTCTGCACAAGGCGCAGCTGCTTCGGCTCGAGCCCCGCCGCCGAAAGCGCCGAGAGGGCCTCGGCTAAGCGCTGAGCGGGAAAGCAGATGAAGAGCTTCCCGCCGTATTTGACAAGGCGCGCGGCCGCGCGGGCTATGGAGGCGATATCGGCCGCCGTTTCGTGCGTCGCCGCGGGGTTCTTCGAGAGCCGCCCCTGATCCCCGCGGAAGTACGGGGGATTGCAGACCGCGCAGTCGAACGTTCCCCGGAAGGCGTTTTTATCGAGATAATCCGCGTTGACGACCTCGACCTCGCCCCCCGTCATGCCGTTGATCAGAAGGCTCCTTTTAAGGCGGTCGCACTGCCCTTCGTCGATCTCGACGGCGGTGACGCGGATGCCGAGCCGGGAAGCGAGCATCAGCGAAAGGAAGCCCGAGCCCGCCCCGAGATCCGCGGCGCGGCTCTTCTTCGGCGCTTTTTCAAGACCCTGCAAGGCAAAATGGAGCAGCAGCACCGAATCCGTCCCGAAACAAAACGAGGCGGGCGACTGGATCAGCCGCAGTCCGTTAAACTGCAGATCATCCACCCGCTCGTCCCCGAGAACGGTAAAACCGGCGTCCCCGTTCATACGACGCCCGGAATAAACTTAAGGAAGAAGTTGGAGGTGTGCAGGAACGAAGCCATCGCGCTCTCCGAGATCATCGTTTCGATCGAATCGAACGGCAGCACGGTCAGCAGGATCGGCACCGCCATGAATACCACGAGCACGTCCACGAAGCCGCGCACCAGCCCCAGCGCGCTGCCTACGACGGAATCGCCGAGGCGAAGCCGCGGGAAGCGCAGCGAATAATCCAGCCAGCAGATGAGGAAGGTCAGCAGGATCCTCGCGACGAAATAGATGCACATGAACGAAACGATGTTTATGATCGAGTGCACAATGCTTTCGTTGAAGTAATCGCCCAGGGTGGTGATGCCCTTATCCTTGAACGCCTCGTCCATGATGTTCTCGTAGACGCGGTCGCGAAGGGGGAAGGGGAGGCCCGAAAGCTCCATGACCTCGTCGATCTGATCGTTCGTCAGCGAGGTTATCTCGTCGTCGCGCAGCTCAACGTCCTTTATCGCCTCGGCGCCCTCGGTATAGCTGAGCATAGCGTCGTAAAGCGTATCGTTCCTGACTATCAGCGCCGAAAGCCTGCCCATCAGCAGATGCGCGAGCAGTATGGCGATCACGGTCGCCGCCAGCGCGGAAAGATTCCATATAAAGCCCTTATAGAAGCCCGAGAGCAAGAAAAGCGCGAAGATCGCGATAATGGCAATATCGATAATGCCCATTTTTCTTCTCTCCTTTCTTATTTCTTAGTGTAAGCGGGGCGCTCAGCGGCCGAGCGTGCAGAGCAGCGAATCCACGCCGCAGGCGATGAACAGCTCCTTCTCGCCCACCTTTTCAAAGCCCGTCACGGTCCTGTCGAACTCCAGCGCCTTTTTCTTGGAGAAATTCTCCTTATAGACCTCCACCCTGTCGCTCTTGACGACGGCCAGCCGGCCCTTCAAGAGGCAGCAGCCGAGCATGCCGTCGATCTCCGTAACGGAATAGAGCTTATCCTCGGCCGTGCTGTCCTCCCTGACGGAGAGCACGCGGACGGGCGCGATCTCCTCCTCGCCGCTGTGCAGCAGGAAGACGATCCTCGACCCGCTGCGCGACCAGTCGCGGCATTCGTAGCCCATGCAGCGGAGGCGGTAGGCCTCCTCGTTGGTGCTGCGGTCGAAGCGGATCAGGCTGTCGGTACAGAAGGCGAACACGCTTTTTTCGGTGACGATTATCTTTTTCGCCGTCTGTCCCTGTACTGATATAACGCCGGTTACGCTCTCGCGGTTGAGGTCGTAGGTGGTGATAGTGGTGGAGACCGCGCTGCCGGTGGTGATGAGCTCGCTTATCCACAGCACCGCGCTCTTGCCGCCCTCAAAGCCGAAATCGAGCAGCACCGCGCCCTTGACGGCCCGGTTATAGCACGGCGCGCCGGCGGAATTATAGACCCTGAGCGACTTCGTGCCGTCGGCATTGTCGACGTAGGCGCCCACGTATTTGCCGCCGCAGACTATCTTTTTGATGGTGCCGTCCACGAAATTGTCGAACGGCGTGCCCACCACCTGCAGGGAGGACGCGCTGTGGACGACCTTGAGCTGCTCGGTGCCGAGTATGCCGACCTTGTCCGAATCGACGGCGACGGTGAAGTTCTTATCCTCATCCTCGAGCGAGGAATAGACGAGCGTGCGGCCGTCGAGATACATGAAGCCGTCGCCCGTGAAGGCGTGGGTCGAGTCCGCGCGGAAGGGGAGGGCGCGCTTTGAAAGGGCGAGGGTGAAGCTCCTTATCAGGAAGAAGAGCCCCGCCGCCAGCCCGAGCGCGGCGAAAGCGAGCAGGATCCATCTAAGGATCGAGCCACCGTTTGCCCTGCTGCGCCTGTGTTTTCTCGTGTTTCTTCTCATTCAGCTCTTAAGCCTTATTATTGCCCGACAAAAGCCGGAGTATCGCTCTTTATCGGTTCCGCTTCAGTTGAACGCGGGGCGGACCACCCTGAGCGCGCCGGGCATCACGGTGCAGGTGACCGGCGTCTTTTCGATCAGCTCGCCGTCGAGCTCCACGGTGAATTCGCCCTCGGTGCGGACCGAGATCGTCCTTGCCCGCTTATAGATTATCGGCTTTTTGCCGACGTGCTTTCCCTTGATGAACAGCGGCAGCAGCGTCAGCAGCCTGAAGAACCCGACCCAGCGCGAAATGCAGATATCGAACAGCCCGTCGTCCGGCCTGGCCTCGGGCGCGACCACCATGCCGCCGCCGAAGCGCCGCCCGTTGCAGGCGGTGATGATCAGCGCGTCCATCTCCTCCTCCTCGCCGCCGTCGAGCGAAACGAAGCAGTGGATCTTATGGCGGTGCATTATCGCGTCCATGATGCCGATGACGTAGGGCAGCATGCCGGATTTGCCCTTTTTATGCTTTTCGACGCTGCGAAGAACGTCCACGTCGAAGCCGAGGCCAGCGACGTTGGTGAAATACTTCGTGTTCACGCGGCCGAGGTCGCAGGGGAAGGCCTTGCCGTCCAGCAGCAGATCCGCGGCCTTTTCGGGCTCCGTCGGGATGCCGATCGCCGAGGCAAAATCGTTGCCCGTGCCGAAGGGAAGGACGCCGAAGCGGACGCCGGGGCGGCCCACTATGACGGAGACCACCTCACTGATGGTGCCGTCGCCGCCGACGGCCACGATGTAATCCGCGCCTTCCGCGATCGCCTGCTTCGCAAGCTCGACCGAGTGGCCCGGATACTCCGAATACAGCACCCTATATTCGGCGCCGCGTGCCTTGAGCCGCGCTTCGGCCTTGGCAAACAGCTCCTCGCACTGCTTTGAGCCGGCGATGGGATTGACGATAAAGACTGTCGGACGCGCCCCGCCCTGCGCGGCGCTTTCGTTGATTTCCATACTTCCCCCAAATCTTGAAAGGATCCCGTTTGCGTTCAAAAGCCATGCGCGCTCAGGCATGGCAATGTACACAAACATCCATTGTTATAATAGCGCATCGGCCAATAGTTGTCAATATCCGGCGCTCTCACAGCCCCGAATAGGGGTTCTTGTTCTCCTTCTTAGGCTCCTCGGAGCTGCCGCCCCAGCGGCCGAACAGTATCAGCAGATAGCGAAGCAGGCCGCTTAAGAAATAGATCCCCAGGGCGATCCAGAACCAGCGGATATGAAGGCCCACCGTGAAATGCAGGATCAGCAGCGCCCATACCGGCACCGAGAACAGCAGCATGTCCACGCGCAGCAGGAAGAAAAAGAACAGCCCGAACAGAAAGTCCCGGAGCTTCGAGCCCTTTCGCTTTGGCTGTTCCGCCCCGTTTACGGTATTGGAGGCGGTATTGTCGCGTTCGTTCTCCATACTTTTCCCTTTCAGCAAGAAAAAGCGCGGTTATTTCCGGGAAACATTTCCCGGGAAATATTTCCCTTCGTCGCAGTTCTCGCCGTTTTTTTGCGCTCATTCCCCGCAGCTTACATATTTATAATAGTAAAAGGTCCCGTCCTCGCCCGTCCGGGTAAAGCCGTTCGCCGTGATCATCGCGCGCGAAGGGCCGTTCTCCTTATAACAGCGCGCCCTTGCCCCGACGCCGAGGACCCGGACGGCGAGCTCCGCCGCGGCGCCGAAAGCGGCCGTGCCATAGCCCTTCCCCTGATATTCGGGCAGGATGCGGCAGCCGACCTCGGCGTTCCCGTCGAACGCGAAGTTCCAGAGCACGGCCTCCCCGATCATAGGGCCTTCCTCCTCTAAGCGTACGGCGAAATTGACGGAATCCCCGGCCCGCATATCGTACAGGACCGAATCGAAGAAGGTGTTTTCGTCGACAGGACCCGTGATCGAGACGTCCTCGCGGTAATCGTAGCCCCAGAAGCGGTTGTTCTCCACGTCCGTATTCAGCCGGAGGTAAGCCTCCTTATCGCTTTCTCTGAGCCCGGTCAGGATCATCCCGCCGCGCTTTGCGGTCATGCCCGGCTCGAGCCTCAGGGCGGGGGAGCCGACGTGAACGAGGTACTTATTCTCGATCGAGAGCGGATGGTACTGCAGCTTGGAGGTGCGAAGGCCCGGGTCGCCTGAGTCGTCCTCCCTGTTTATAAGCCGCAGCGAAACGCCGGGCAGCCCGCCCACGAGGTTCACGAACCCCGAGAACATGGCGGGATAGACCCCTTCGATGCCCGGCAGCGCTTTTTCGACGTGGATCAGCAGTATTTCGCCGCTGATCTCCCCGATGCTCAGCGCCGCGAGCCTTCCGTCCAGAAACAGCCCGGCCGCAAGGAGCCCGAGCTCCTCATAGACGTCGAACAGCCGTTTCGACTGCCTCTGCTCCAGCTTTTCAAGCGCGTTCACCGCCGGATGCTCCAGGGCATATCCGTCGAGGAACGCGTGCGCGGCTTCCCTGTCCGCGGCGGTCAAAAAGCGCACGTCGGGCTCGCCGTAGAGCCGGCGGAATTTGTTGACATGGTTCCTCTGCCCGCTGTATTTCCTGCCCTTGAAGGAAGAGATCGCGTCGAAATCGTAGACGTAATCGCTCCAGCGGCGGTCGAAGGCGTACATATTGGGCGTGAACCGCGCGTCGGAGCGCAGTTTTTCGAGCGTCGGTTCGTCCACCGCGAAGAAGCGAAGCGGCAGGCCCTCCGCCCGCGCGTATTCGATCAGCTCGTCGGCCATGCCGTCCGGATCCGCGCCGATGGGGAAACTGAATGCCGTCTGTTCACCGATGAGCTGACGGACGGCAATAGTATCGTTCCATATTGAAAACCGTATGTCGGCGCCGTCGTGCCACATGAACAGGTACCCGGCGGAAAGATCGCCGCAGCGGGACGGGTTCTGCTTTAAATATGGCAGCGCCTTTTGAAGCGCCCGAACGGAGAAAGGCTCAAAAACCAGCATACCTTCGCCTTTATGCCGCAAAAAAGGCACAGCGGCCCCTTTCGGGACCGCCGGATCGACTCAGTTGAACTCCCTCCTGATGCCCAGGATGCGGACCTTGGTGGGGCCGCCGGGCGTCTGGACGGTCAGCGTTTCGCCGACCTTGTGGCCGAGCACGCCGCCGCCGATCGCGCTGTCGCGCGAGATACGCTTGGGCACGACGTCGAGCTTCGCCTCGGTCTCGCTGACGATCTGATACTCCTCCTCGATGCCGTAGTCGACCAGCCTGAGGGTGACGAGCGCGCCGAGGGACACGGTGTTGGTGCTGATCTCGGATTCGTCGATGACGACCGCGTTCTTGAGCTTCGCCTCGATCTCGCCGATCTCGTGCTCGTTGTGCGCCTGCGCGTCGAGTGCGGCGTCGTATTCGGCGTTCTCGCTGAGGTCGCCGTGGGAGCGCGCCTCGGCGATCGCGTCGGTGATCTCCTTCCTGCGTTCGTTCTTCAGATAGTCGAGCTTGTCCTCAAGCTCTTTTTTGCCGGCTTTGGTAAGCTTTACGATCTCTGCCATGGTTATCTCCTTAAATAATATTGAATGGTCATTAAAGGGCCTCTCCGGCGAAGAAAGGGTTGCTTCCCTTCATGGGACCGGCTGCCCGTACGAAGTCAGCTTATTATAGTCAAAAAGCGGTGGGTTGTCAATAAAAAGGCCGTCGATTTTTGCATCGGGCGGCGTTTTTTTCGATTGGGGCCGATTCTTTCTCCCGTTACACCGGCGCGCCGTCCGGCAGAGGGGCGATCTCGTGCCGGCGGATCTTCATCAGCGTCAGGAAGCTGTAGGTCAGCGCCGCGAACTCCGCGATCAGGAAGCTCCACCAGACCGATTCCACCCTGTGGAAGACCAGGGCGAGGATCAGCGCCGCGGGCAGCAGCACGCAGAGCTGGCGGATAAGCGACATTATCATGCTGGCGACGCCGTGGCCGAGAGCGCCGAACGTGACCGAATTGGTGATGGAGGCCGCCGCCAGGATGAACGAGAGCGAGATTATGCGGAACGCCGCCGCGCCGCCCGAGGTGATGCTGCCGTCGTGATCGAACAGGCCGATGATCTGCCGCGGGAAGAGCTGGAAGAGCAGCGTGCCGACCGCCATGATGCAGACCGCCGTGATGAGGGTCAGCTTCCATGCCTTTTCAAGGCGCTTGCGGTTGCCCGCGCCGAAATTGTAGGCGAGGATGCTCATGCTGGCGTTCGTGACGCCGAAGAGCGGCATGAAGATAAGCGACTGGACCTTGAAATAGACGCCGACTATGCTCGTAGCTCCCTTGCCGCCGACGTCCGCCAGCACGCGGGAGAGGATCATGTTCATGCCCGAGATCATGACCGAGGTGATAGCCTGCATGATGATCGAGGGCAGGCCCACGCGGTAGATATCGAGGATCGTCTCCTTACAGGGCCTGAAATGCCGGAACGAGAGCGTGACCTCGTGATCCTTGCCGAGGATGAGCAGCAGGGCGGCGATCATGCCGATCCACTGGCCGATGACGGTCGCGATCGCCGCGCCGCGGATGCCGAGGGCGGGGAAGGGGCCGATGCCGAAGATAAGGAGCGGGTCGAGGATGATGTTTATCACCGCGCCGACGAGCTGAGTTATCATCGAAAGCGAGGTCTTGCCCATCGACTGCAGTATCCTTTCGCAGCCGAGCTGCACGAACACGCCCATGCTGAACCACATGCAGATCGAGAGATAGTCCACGCCGAGGGAGACGAGCGCCTCGTCGTCCGAGAAGAGGCGGAAGAAGGGCCTTATCGCGAACCCGAGCGCCGCGAAGATCAGCGCCGAGCAGATCAGCAGGAAGACGCCGTTGTTCGCGCCCTTGTTCGCGTTCTCATGCTCGCCCGCGCCGAGCTTGCGCGAGATATAGGAGTTCATGCCGACCGAGGTGCCCACGCCGACCGCGATCATCAGCATCTGGATCGGGTAGGCGAGGGATACGGCGTTGAGCGCGTCGTTGCTGAACTTGGCCACGAAGTAGCTGTCCACGACGTTGTAGAGCGCCTGGACCAGCATCGAGATGACCATCGGAATGGACATATTGAAGAGCAGCTTCCCGACGGGCATGACGCCCATCTTGTTCTGCCTCGGCTCCGCGGTTTTTAAAGTATTTTCGGGTATTTTTTCCATAGCTCAGTGATTATAGCATCAAAAGCGCCGCTTGTAAACGGATTTTCCCATTATATTATCGGCCCTTAAAGGCGGCAGGAGAGGTCGGCGGAGAGGAGATACACCCACTCCTCCTTAACGGGAAGCCCCGTCAGCTTTTCAAGCGCCTGCTTATAGAGGTCGAGCTGCCCGCGGTAGCCCTCGGCGACCTCGCGTGCGCTCCTTCCCCTCAGCGCCGTGGTCTTGTAGTCGATCAGCACCCATTCGCCGTTTTCGATGAAGCAGCAGTCGATCGCGCCCTGCAGCAGCGCGCCGGTTTCGGTAAGGAGCGAGAACTCCCTCTCCCTCTCGACCCTTTCGGAGGCGAGCAGCCTTTTATAGAGCGGCGAAGCGAAGAGCCGCGCGACGCTTTCGATATCGACCGCCGCGGCCTCCTCCTCGGTAAAGAAGCCCCCGTCCGTGAGATGCGAAAGCTCTTCTTTTATTTCTTTTTCGCCCATTTCCGCGATAGGCAGCAGCATGATAAGGCGGTGGGTGAGGGTGCCCCGCTCTGCGCCCGAGAAGGTCCTTTCCCCTTCCTCGCGCAGAAACAGCGGCTGTGCGGGCGTATAGTCCTTTACGGGCTCGGCAAGCTCGGTGACGCTGCTCTTCGCGGGCGTCCTCGTCGCCTTCTCAAAGCCGTAGGCGAAGGAGAGCAGCGCGTCGATATCGCCGTGCGGGGCGCGCTTCGCCTCCTCCTTCCATTCGTTATAGCATTTCTTCGTTACCTTCGCGCCTTCGCCCGCGCCGCCCTCGCTCCTAAGCAGCAGGGTATTGATGCGGCAGGGGCTCCCCCCGCCGAGCGGGACATTGAATCCCTGCTCCGCGCGCTCTGAGTCGAGGCCGAACGGGAAGAACGCCCCGAGGATCCATTCAAGGTAGCTCCTCGCGTTCATTATGCGGAAATCGGTCAGCGGGACCGCGTTCTTTTCGATGAAGGCGCGCATCTTTTTCTTCGCGCCCACCATATAGAGCCTCTCCCGCGCGCGCGTCATGCCCACGTAGAGCACGCGCATCTCCTCCGCGGCCTGCTTTGAGGCGTCCTTCGCCTCGATCGCGCGGCGGAACAGCGGCTTTTGGGCCTTCTCGGGGTCTATATCGCCGATCTCATCGAAGAGCTCATAGCCCCTGCCTATCCTCAGCCCTATCCCGAGCTCGTCGTCGAGCACCGCGGCGCTCCTTCTGCCCGCAGTGCTGAACTGACCCGTCAGCCCGCAGATGAAAACTATCGGGAACTCGAGCCCCTTGCTCTTGTGGATGCTCATCACGCGCACCGCGTCGACGCCGGCCGACTGCGCCGCGCCCATATTCGTGTTGTCGCGCACGCTGTCGAGCAGGTTTATAAAGGCGTTGAGGCCCCTTCTGCCCGCGGAATCGAAGGCATGCGCCTTCTCGAGCAGCATATCGAGGTTCGCTTTTCTTACCTCGCCGCCGGGCAGCGCGCCGGTATAGGTCGAAAAGCCCGTTTCGTCGAAAAGCCTTCCTATCAGCGCCTCCATGCCCTCAAGGCGGCTGAGCCTGCGCCAATCGGCCAGTTTTTCAAGGAAAGCCGCGCATTTTTCATACAGGGGAACGGGAGTTTCGACGCTTTCCCGCTTTCTTGCCGCCTCTAAAGCGGCCGCTTTCATCCTGTCGATGAAGAGTTCGTATTCGTCGCTCCTGAAATCCGCCTTTATTTCGGCGAGCTCCGCGTCCGTAAAGCCCCCTATCGGGGAGCGCATGACCGAGACGAGCGGGATATCCTGCCTGGTGTTGTCTATCGCGCGCAGCAGGTTTATGAAGATCTGCACCTCGATCGCGTCGAAATAGCCGTCGCCGAGCTCCGCGGTGCAGGGGATGCCGCGCTCGGAGAGCGAGTTGACGAGCTTGAGCGCGGGGCCCTTCGTTCGCCGCATCAGCACCGCGAAATCCGAGAAAACGGGTTCCCTCAGCGTCTTTTGCTCCTTGTCGAAGACCTTTCCTTCCTTCATCAGCTCGCGGATGCGCGAAGCGATATACGCCGCCTCCGCCTCGATGTTTTCAAGCTCCTCGACGCCTCCCGCGGCCCCGGTCTCCCCTTCGCCGTCATTTTCGCCGCTCTCGCCCGGGGAGTTCATTTCGCCCGCAGCCGCGGCTTTATCCTCATTTTTGTCGGAATTTGACGGATCTTCATTCGATTTATCCTTGTTATCATTAGGTTTATCCACATTTGAGGCGCTTAAAGCCTCCTCCTCGGATACGTCGATAAGCGCGAGCTCGGCAAATCCCTCCGAAGCGCCCTCCGCCGGGCGAAGCTCCGCGTTGTCGGAATAATCTATCTCGCCGACCTCGCCAAGCATAAGCTTGGAGAACAGCGCGTTCGCCGCGCCGAGCACCGCCGTGGTGCTCCTGAAATTGCAGTTAAGGTCTATCCTAGTGCCGGCCGTGCCATCGTAGCTGTTGTATTTGTCGATGAAGCTCCTCGGCTCCGCCTGGCGGAAGCGGTAGATGCTCTGCTTGACGTCGCCCACCATGAAGAGGTTGCCCCCGCGGGCGATGCGCGATATGATGCTCTCCTGCACCAGGTTCGTATCCTGATACTCGTCCACGAAGATATAGCGGAACTTCTCGCGGTATTCTTCTGCGATCTCCTCGTTTCGGAGCACCTCGAGCGTCAGCTGCTCCATATCCGAAAAATCAATGAGCGAGGCGTCCCTTTTAAGCGCCCTGTACCTCTCGGCAAAATCGCGCACTGTCTCGGCAAGCTCTTTTAAAGCCGGGAAGAGCGCCGAGGCGAGCCGCTTTTCCTCCGAAAGCGGAAGGGAAAACAGCTTTTCAAGATTCTTCGTCAGTTTTTTGAGTTCTTCGCGATATTTTTTAATGAATTCCGGCGTGCCCTTGGGCAGATTGGAAAACAGCTTTGTTCCTGCAAGGCCGCAGAAGGTATCGTAGGAGGAGGTAAGCGAGAGCGAAAACAGCCTGTCCATATCCTCCCTTATGACGGCGATGTACTTTTCATCGCTGCCGAGCAGCCTGCCCTCGTTCTCGTCATAGAGCCTTTTGGCGTACTGATAGAAGACCTCGATATCCCGCTTCGCAATGCTCATTATATGCGCGCAGGCGGCGTTTTTGGCCGTTTCGAAATCGGAACGGTAGGCGTTTATAGCCCTTTCGAGCCAGAGCATGGGGTCCGGCCGCGCCGTTATAAAATAATAGATCGCCTCTACAGTTGCCTCTATGCCGCCGTTCTTGTGAAGCGCTCTTATTATGAACTGCGAAGCTGAGCCGCCGTCCTTCTCCGCGCGCAGATAGAAATCCTCAACCGCGCCGTCCATCGCTTTCTTCATCAAAAGGCTCGCCTCGGCGTCGTCCGCCACCTTGAAGGCCGGGTCTATGCCGGCTTCGTTATAATTTCTTTTTAAAACATTCCTGCAGAAGCTGTGTATGGTGGAGATATTCGCGCGGGAGATATCGTTCGCCGCCTCGGAGAGCAGGTATTTTTGCTCCGCATCGTCGGTCGCGGCGGCCTTTTCAAGCAGCTTTTTCTCTATCCTCTCCTTCATCTCGGCCGCGGCGGGCTTGGTGAAGGTGACCACGAGCAGCTCGTCGGCCCTCGCGCCTTCCGAGATGAGCTTAACGATCCTTTCGGTCATGACCGCCGTCTTTCCCGCGCCGGCGGCGGCGGAGACGAGCAGGTTTCCCTTCTTTTCAATTGCTTCAAGCTGCTGGGGAGTCCACATATTTTTCTTTCGGAAATCAGAGCTTCAGTTTATTGAGCACCTTCGCTGCGAACGGGCGATGCACCACCATGGCCGCCTTCGGGCAGAACTCCTGGCAGCAGAAGCAGCGGATGCATTTCTCCCTGTCGATGACCGCTTTTTTATTCTTGATCTCGATGGCCTTTGCAGGGCACATCCTGGCGCATTCGCCGCAGCCGACGCATAGGGAGGGCACGAGCTTGGGTTTCTGCGCGAGCGCCTTGGAGCTGATGAAATGCAGCAAAGTGCCCTTCTTCATAAAATGCAGCCCGCGCACCGGAGGCGCTTCGAAATCGGGCGATCTAAGCGCTTCTATATCGCCGCTGATATTGAGCTCCTTATAGCTCTGGGGAGCGAGACCCCTGTCATATGCGGCCTTGAGGGTGGGAAGGCCGTTTATGTTCATTCCCATCAGCTCCGCGCAGACGAGGTCGCAGTAATAGGTGCTCTTCGAAGCTACTATCGCTCCCACCTGCTTCGGTTTGCCGTTGAGCGGCCCGTTTCCCTCCATTCCGACCACGGCGTCGCAGATAGCGAGCCGGGGCTTAATGAACTCGTTGAGGTCGATCAGCATCTCGGCAAAATCGGCTTCATTCGGAAAACGATAATGCATCTCGGGCTTTTTAAGACCGGGAATTATGCCGTAGAGGTTCTTGACCGCGGCGCTCATTCCCATCATGCCGTGGGCCTTGAGCTTGCAGAAATCAATAACCGCATCGGCTTCCTTAAGATATGAGGTATAGGTGACGGAATCAAGCTTCTTTCCTTCGGGGAAGGCTTCGGTGATCTCCTCCGTATTCCGGTTGAGGACCGCGCCGAGCTTTTCAAGCGCCGTCATGCCGGTCGCGGAATAGACCCTGTTGAGCACCATCACGGAATTGGGTCCTCCGGGGCTGTCGCCTATAACGACCTCGGCGCCTCTTTCAAGCAGCATCTCCACCAGCGCCTTTAAAAGCGCCGGATGCGTCGTGGCCGCTTCCTCCGGTTTTCTGAAGGAAACGAGGTTGGGCTTTATCGCTATCTTCATTCCCTTTTGAACGAAGGAAAGCCCGTCGATCCTTTCAAGCGCTTCTTCAAGCGCCGCTTTTACCCTGTCTTCATCGTATGAAGAACAGGCAGTTATCGAAACGTCATACATATTTTCACCGTCTTCTTATTGATCGGAAACTCCTTTTCGATTATAGCATAAAAGAAGCATTTCTTTCAATCGTAAAGCCTCCTTTCCCGTTAAAAAAAGATGCTTTCAATTCCCTTCAAAAGGGTAAAAAGCGGTTGACCGAAGCCTCTTTTTAAAGTATAATAAAAAGTGGAGGAGGATCGATTTTTTCTTTTCGGAATATAGTATTTTTGATAACTGAAAATCATATTTCGAAGGAAGAAGCTTATCCTTGTTATCAACGTTTTCCATATGGAAAAGTTTTGATATATTGAGTAAACCGCGGACAAGTAGAAAAGCATGGAAAACCCCTGTTTTTATCCACAGCATTTTCCTTTTCTTTTCAACAGCGATATCCTTTGCCTTTAAAGGCAAAATAAGGATTATCCACAGTTTACTCAATACTACTGCAACCACTGCTTTTACTAATAATTATAACCATAGGGGGTACTCAATGCGCTTTACCGTCAACACGAAAGAACTCAACGAAGCCGTCGCCATCGTCACCAAGGCCATGCCTTCCCACAGCAGCCTTCCCATCCTCGAGGGCATCTATATCCTGGCTTCATCCTCCCATCTTTTCATGAAATGCTCCGATCTTTCGCTTCAGATAGAGACGGAGATCCCCGCTTTCGTTGAGGAGGAGGGCAGCTGCGTGCTTCCCGGCAGGCTCTTCTCCGAGCTTTCAAGAAGGCTCACCGGCGAATCGGTCGAATTCAGCGGCGAAAAGAACACCCTTAAGATCAGCTCCGACAGGGTGAAGACCTCGCTGCAGGTCTCTTCGAGCGACGATTTTCCCGAGATGCGCCGCGTTGACGACGAATTCATCGCCGAGATCAGCCAGAATAAGCTGCGCAGTATGATAAAGCAGACCATCTTCGCGGTTTCGCTCGAGGATACCAAACCCATCCTCAGCGGCCTCTGCCTTGAGATGAGCGATGACAAGGTATTGAGGATGATCGCGCTCGACGGCTTCCGCCTGGCCATCCGCAAGGAAAAGCTCGTCAGCTGCACCGGCAATAAAAAGGTCGTGGTCCCCGGCAGAGCGATGCAGGAGATCTCCAACATCCTCACCGGCGGCGACGAACCGATCAAGCTCGTGTTCTCCAACACCCATATAAAGCTCGACCTCGGCTACACCAAGCTGATATCAAGGCTGCTCGACGGCGAATACGTCAGCTATGCGGGCATCCTTCCCAAAAATCACACGACCCACGCGATAGTGAGCTGCCGCGATCTGCAGTCGAGCACCGAACGCGCTTCGCTGCTTTCAAGGGAGGCCAAGTCCAACCTGATCAAATTCAGCTTCAACGAGGATACCCTGACCATCTCCGCCAACAGCGAAAAAGGCAGCATCAACGACCAGATGCCGATCCAGCTCATGGGCAAGCCCATCGAGATCGCCTTCAACGCCAAATACATCCTCGACCTTATGAGGGTGCTCGACGATATAAAGGTGTATCTGAGGATGAACAATTCCGTGACCCCATGCGTCATAGAGCCGCTCGAGGGCGACGAATTCTATTATATGGTGCTTCCCGTCAGGCTTCTGAGCGGTGTTTAATAGAAAAACCACAATAAAAGAAAGGAAAAACCATGGAACTTCAGAAAGCGATAGATATCTATAACGAAAAGAAAAAGCTGAGCCTTGCAATGAATCACGCGCTCGGCGTCCTCAGCTACGATAACGAGACCGCCGCGCCGAAAAACTCCTATATGGGCCTTGCAAACACCTTCGGCGTCATCAGCGAGATGGAGTATAAGAGCAAGGTTAACGCGGAGTATTTCGACGTCGTCGATACCCTTATCGCCAATAAGGAGCAGCTCGATCCCATCCTCAAGAGGGAGGCGGAGGAAGAGGAGCATTCCCTTAAAGTAATGCGCAGCATACCGATGGAGGAATACGTCGAGTTCACCGAGATGCTTTCCAAGGCGCATACCGCATGGGTGGAGGCCAAGAACGAGAGCGATTTTTCCAAGGCCTCGCCCTTCCTCGAAAAGATCGTAGCCTATTCAAAGCGGGTAGCTTCGCTGGTTTCGCCGGGTATGGATCCCTATGATTTCTGGCTCAACGAGTACGAAAAGGGCCTTTCCACCGCCGTGCTCGACGCATTCTTTAAGAGGATAAGGGAGGCGCTCGTTCCGATCATCAAGAGGATCTCCGAAAAGGGAGAGCTCTTCCGCACGGATTTCATGAATGAAAAATGCCCGATAGAGCTCCAGAGAAAGCTTTCGGACTATATCATGGAGGTCATGCATATCAACAGGGACGACTGCTCGATAGGCGAGACCGAGCATCCCTTCACGACCCATTTCAATAAGCACGACGTGCGCATCACCACCCATTACCATGAGGACTCGGTGGTGAGCAATATGTATTCGGTGATCCACGAGGGCGGCCACGCGCTCTATGAGCTTAATACCGGCGACGAGCTGATCGGTTCAACAATCGCGAGCGGCACCTCGATGAGCATCCACGAGTCCCAGTCCCGCTTCTTTGAAAACATAATCGGCAGGAGCGAGGAGTTCTGTGAGCTTATTTTCCCGAAGATAAAGGAGCTCTTCCCCGTGCAGTTCGACGGCGTCACCGCCCGTGATTTCTATCTGGCCGTCAACAAGGCCGAGCCCTCGCTCATCCGCACCGAGGCCGACGAGCTGACCTATTCGCTCCATATCATGATCCGCTACGAGCTTGAAAAGAAGATGATGCGGGGCGAGATCGAGGTCAAGGACGTGCCCAAGGAATGGAACAGGCTGTATAAGGAATACCTCGGCGTCGACGTGCCGGACGACAGGAACGGCGTGCTGCAGGATATGCACTGGTTCGGCGGCATGCTCGGCTATTTCCCGAGCTACGCGCTAGGCTCCGCCTACGGCGCGCAGATGCTCCACCATATGAAGAAGGAGCTGGATTTCTCCTCGCTCGTGCGTGAAAACAGGCTTGACGTCATCATCGGCTGGCTCACCGAAAGGATCTATAAATACGGCATGCTGCTCGGTCCGAACGAGATAATCATGAACACCTGCGGCGAGCCCTTCGATCCGGATTATTACGTGAACTACCTTACCGAGAAGATGACCGATATCTACGGTCTGTAATTGAAAGAAATGAGGCTATTTATCGCGATCGAACTGCCGAAGGCCATGAGAAGCGAGCTTTCGGCGGCGCTTCGGGAGCTCCGCTCGAGATCGAGCGGGGGCAGATTCGTGCCCGAGGAAAACATGCATATAACGCTGCATTTCATCGGCGAATCGAACGATCTCGTCGGCGCGGTGAATGCGATGAAGACGGCTGCGAGCGGCATCCGCCCGTTTGAGCTTCACCCCGAGAGCTACGGTTATTTCGAGAAGGGCGAGAGGAAGACCTCGTTCATCACGGTCGGCGGGAAGCTCGAGGAGCTGTTCGTGCTGCGGGAATCGCTTGAATCCGCGCTTGCGGACAACGGCTTTGCAAGGGAATACCATAAGTTCGTGCCCCATATCACCCTCGGCAGGAATGTCGAGCACGATGCGCTCGTGGGCAGCGAGATGAAGCAGCTCTCTTTCCGCTCCTCAATGACCGTGACGGGCATCACCCTTTTTGAAAGCGTGCGCGACAAGGGCAGGATGATCTACAACCCCCTCCACCGCGAAAAGTTCTGAGTTTTAAGGAATGATCGAAAGGGTACGGAAAACCATCCTCGAATACGGCCTTATTAAAAGGGGCGACGCCGTGCTCGCCGCGTTCAGCGGGGGAGCGGATTCGACGGCGCTGCTGCTCATTTTAAACGACCTTAAGGATGAGCTCGGTTTTTCCTTTTTCGCCGCTCATTTTGACCACGGAATCCGTCCGTCTTCAAATGAGGACGAGGAGTTCTGCCGCAGGACGGCCGAAGAACTGGGCGTTCCGTTCTTTTCAAAGAGGGAGGAAGTGCCCGCTTTCGCGAAGGAGCATTCGCTATCGCTCGAGACCGCGGCGAGGCTGCGCCGTTATGCTTTTCTTGCCGAGACCGCGGGGAAGCTCGATGCATCGATCGCCACCGCGCACCATGCCGGAGACAGCGCCGAAAGCATACTGATGCATCTTATCCGCGGCAGCGGCTTGGCGGGCCTTGCCGGCATCCGCCCGAAGACGGTGCTCTCCCTTTCGGAAAACGGGCTGTTCTTCGGCGAAAGCGGCGCCGCGCCGGCATCCGAAAGAAGGGAATGCACCCTGATCCGCCCGCTTATCGGGGCGGAGAAGGGGGATATCCTGAGCTTCCTTGAAAAAAAGGGGCGGAGCTTCCGCGTGGACGAAACGAATTTTTCATCGGACGCCGCGCGCAATTTCCTGCGGCTCGAGGTCCTGCCGGCCATCGAAAAGAATATCAACCCCGCCGCGGCCGCGAACATCCGCCGCTTCGGCGATATCGCCGCCGAGGACGAGGCCTTCCTCTCTTCGCTCGCCGAAAAGGCGCTTGATGAAGCGAGGGAGGGCGATGGTTTCCGTGCCGAGCGCCTTTTAAAGCTGCCGCCGCCCATTCTAAAGCGCTGCCTCAGGCTCGCGCTCGCCGAAAAGGCGACGCTCGTGGATATCGAGCGGGTGCACATCGAAAAGCTGACGGAGCTCCTCTCCATGCGGTCGGGGCAGGGGCTCGATCTTCCCCACGCCTCGGCAAGGCTCTCGTTCGGAAAGCTTATGATCGAGCCGAGCGGCGGAAGCAGCGGCGCCTCCAGAGAAGAAACCTCGGAAGAATCCGCGGTGATCCCGCTCGAAAACGGCGATTACGAAACGCCCTTCGGCCGCGTATCGATCCGCATCGATCCCGATTTTTCTATGGAAAAAACGGGCGGGGTGGAGTATAATACTAAAAAGTCGGCCGACAGGATGGGCTGCATGATGGATCTTGACAGCCTGCTTGCGCTCGCGGACGGCGAAAGCGCTTTCTTCATCCGTTCAAGGAGGGCGGGTGACAGGTTCCGGCCCGTCAATTCCGATTTTCGGATGAAGCTCAAGGATTTCTTTATCTCGAGAAAGGTCGACGCGTCGAAAAGGGACGGCATACCGCTCGTCGTATTCGGCGGGGAGATCGTATTCATCCCCGGCTTTCTCATCTCGGACACGGTAAAACTGACCGGCGATACCCGCTCGGTCTTAACGCTTCAATTTACAGAATAGATCAAGGAGGAACCAAAGATGATCAATAAAACGGGTCTTCACAACGACATCGCCTACGTCCTCGTCACGGAGGAGGAGCTCCGCGCAAAGGTCAGGGAGCTCGGCGCGATACTGACCGAGGAATACCGGGGCAAGAACCCCATCTTCGTCTGCGTCATGAAGGGATCGGTCCATTTCTTCAGCGATCTCGTGCGTGAGTTCGACGATTACTGCGAGATCGACTTTCTCTCCTCCTCGGCCTACGGCGACGGCACCGAGCATACCGGCATCGTCCGCATCAATAAGGACCTCGATATGAGCATCACGGGCCGCCACGTCATCATCGTTGAGGACATCATGGATTCCGGCCTCACCCTCAACCACCTCACCAACATGCTCGACGCGAGGAAGCCCGCCTCGCTCAAGATCGTGACCCTGCTCGACAAGCCCGCGAGGCGGCGCTGCGCCATCAATCCCGATTACTACGGCTTCGTGGTGCCGGATGAGTTCGTGGTCGGCTACGGCCTCGACTACGCCCAGTGCTACCGCAACCTGCCGTTCGTCGGCGTCCTCAAGGAAGAGGTCCACGGCATCAAAAAGAGCTGATTGATCCGGAAAAAAACGGTTTAGAAAGGAAATAAAATGGCTATTCTACTCACCGGCGGCGCCGGTTACATCGGTTCCCATACGGCGGTCGAGCTGATGAACGCTGGTCACGATATCGTGATCGCGGACGATCTTTCCAACGCCTGCGAAAAGGTGCTTGAAAGGATCGAAAAGCTCGGCGGCAGGAAGCCCGTGTTTTATAAAATCGACGTATGCGACAAAGCAGCGCTCGAAAACGTGTTCCGCGAGAACGAGATCGCCGCGGTCATCCACTTCGCGGGCAAGAAGGCGGTCGGCGAATCGGTCGCAAAGCCCCTGATGTACTACCGCAACAATCTCGACGCTACGATCACGCTGCTCGAGGTCATGGAGGAATTCGGCGTCAAAAAGCTGATCTTCAGCTCCTCCGCCACGGTCTACGGCATCCCCGAGACCTCGCCCGTCGACGAGAGCTTCCCCCGCTGGTGCACGAACCCCTATGGCTGGACCAAGTACATGAGCGAGCAGATCATGCGCGACGCCTGCGCGGCGGATAAGGCGCTCTGCTGCGTGCTGCTCCGCTATTTCAACCCGATCGGCGCGCACGAGAGCGGCATGATCGGCGAGGATCCCGAGGGCATCCCGAACAACCTCATGCCCTATATCTCCCAGGTCGCGATCGGCCGGCGCGAGCTGCTGGGCGTCTTCGGCAACGATTACCCGACGCCCGACGGCACCGGCGTGCGCGACTATATCCACGTCGTCGACCTCGCCAAGGGCCATCTCGCCGCGCTCGGCTACGCCATGGAGCATGAAGGCTGCGAGGCCGTGAACCTCGGCACCGGCGTCGGCTACAGCGTGCTCGACATTGTCAAGACCTTTGAGCGCGTCAACGGCGTGAAGATCCCCTACCGCATCATGGACCGCCGCCCCGGCGACGCCGCGGCCTATTACGCCGACCCCTCCCTTGCAGCGAAAATGCTCGGCTGGAGGGCCGAAAAGGGGCTTGAGGACATGTGCCGCGACACCTGGCGCTGGCAGAAGCAGAACCCGAACGGTTACCGCGGGAACGAATAAACCGGGATGGCGGGAAGCGAAAGAGTCAAAAAAGCGCTCATAATCATCAACCCGATCGCGGGCGACGGCACGGCGCTCAAGGTGCTGCCGGAGCTCATCGGCGGGCTTTCGAAAAAGGGCTATATCTGCACCTGCGCCGCCACGCGCGGCAAGGCGGATGCGACGGGCCTGGTGCTTTCCTATGCCGCCGATAAGGATCTTATCATCTGCTCGGGCGGCGACGGCACGGCCAACGAGGTCATCCGCGGCATGATGCAGCTGCCGGAAAAAACGCGCCCGACCTTCGGCTTCATCCCCTGCGGCAGCACGAACGATTTCGCGACCACGCTGGGCATCCCCAAGCGCGCGCTCGGCGCCGTCAGGATGGTGCTTGAAGGGTATACGATCCCCGTCGACGTCGGCCGCTTCAACGAAAGATACTATGCCTACGTCTGCGCGTTCGGAGCTTTTACGCATCTTTCCTACTCCACCTCGCAGCAGGCCAAGAACATGTTCGGCCTGCTCGCCTACGTCGCCAAGGGCCTTGAAACGCTAAAGGACATCGTGCCCATCAGGATGCGCTTTACCATAAACGGCGAGGTCATCGAGGATGATTTCGCGTTCGGCTGCATCTCCAATTCCGAGATCATCGGCGGCGTGATCCGCCTTAAAAAGAGCTGGGTGGAGCTCAACGACGGCATGTTCGAGATAACCCTGATCCGCTATCCGCCGGATTCCATGGGCTTTTCGAAGATCATCAACTCCATCACCTCGGGCGAGATGAACTGCGAATACATCAGCATCTACCACGCCTCCGAGGTGGATATCGAGGTGCTCGGCGATCCGATCGCGTTCTCGCTCGACGGCGAGCCCGAGGACGGGATAAAGCACGCGCATATAGTCAACGTCCGCTCGGGCATTGACTGCATCATAAAGAAAAAGAAGGAAAAGGCGAGGATCGCCGCAAGATAGGGACGATCAAAGGAGCGCATGAAAACGCTCCTTTTTGCAAATCAGGGAGGGGAGCTCTTGAAGAAGAACAGAAAACCGGGACACAGCCTTATAAGGCTTCTTTCGCTGCTGACGGCGCTTACTCTGATCTGCGGCTGCGCAGGGAACGCGCTCCCTCAAAAGGCCGCGGAGAAGCGCATAGCGAATGCGCCGATAACCGACTCCTCGCACGAAAGGGAGGCGGGCTACCCCGCGGCGTTCTCGACAAGGATGCTCTCCTTAGGAAGGCTGACGGTGCACATGGAGGCGAGGCTCTTTGATGAAGACCTTCTTCGGGAATGCGCCGGGGCGATAAGGGACGACCTTGCCCGCCTGGAAAGCGTTTCGGGCGAAGCGCCCGGGGCGGTCACGGTCTATATAGCGGGCTCCACGCTCGACGGCGCACCGACGGCCGTCGGCAGTCGGGTCTTCTGCACGCTTGAGGACGCCGAAAGCGGGGCCTGCCGCGAGGCGCTGGCCGAAGCGGCATACGGGCTCGAGGCCGTATGGCAGGGCGTCGGCCTTGCGGAATACGTCTTTAACAGGGAGGCCGCCGGGGTCGATCTTAACGATTATTATTCCCGCGCGGAAAACGCGCTGACCGCTTCCTGCTCGGCGCTGCATCTTTCCCCGGTTCTCGCCGATGAGGGGACGCTCGGGGCCGCGAGGGCGACCGCCCGGAGCCTGACGGCGTTCCTGCTTGAAGGCGGGGGCTTTGCCTCGTTCCGCGCCGCCGTGGACCCGGCCTCCGTGCTCGGCCCTTGGGCAGAGCGCCTTGGCCTTTCCGCGCCGCCGACCCTGCCCGAAAACAGCGCTGCGGCCGCGGCGCTGCGGCTTGGGACGGAGAGGAACTGCCTTACGGTGCTGAAGCTGAACGCGCTCACCGTCAAGGTGCATGAAGACAGCTTCGTGCGCGAGCCCGATGCGCTGTATCTTTGGCTCTGCGATTACCTCGCCGGCATGGATACGGTGCTGGCGCTGATCCGCGAGGAGGCGCCCTCCGCGGCCGAAACCGCTGAGCGACGCTTTTCGGAGTCCATAAGCATCACCCTCGAGAACGAGGCGGACTGGTCCTATACCGACCCGAGCCGCGGCGAGGTCTTCATTTCAGGGCCGGAGGACGCGTGGCACGAGACGCTGCATCTGCTGCTCGCGGCTCCGGACGAGGCCGTTTTCGCATGGCAGTGCGAGGGCGTAGCGGAGCATTTCAGCTACCGGGCGGATACCCTTTTCGCGCCGGAGCACTATGTTACGGACGGTATGGACGCCTACCTCTCCTTCTTTGAGGAGGTGAGCGGAAGGGAAGCGAACGAAGCCGACATGGCGTTCCATACCAGCGTTTTGGCGCTTTACGACGCGCTCCGCGACCCGGAGCTGACCGATAAGGACGATCAGGGGGCCTATTTCCGCGCCTACGGCATAGCCTCCCTTTTGCTTGACGGCGTGACAGAACGGAGCCAGGAAAGGGTGAAGTACGATGCGTCCGTCGCCTACAAGCGCGGGGTCCGCTGCGGCGCGAAAAGCGAGGACGGCAACGCCCTGAGCTATCCCGAGGCGGCGGTCATGTTCGAATACCTTGCGGGCAAATACGGCACGGACGCCGCGCTCGATGCGTTCCTTAACGGCGTCAGGCTCGAGGAGGCGTTCGGGATCTCCTATCCGCAGCTCTATACCGGGGCAAGGGCGTATTACGCGGGGCTATATCGGGACCTGATGGCCGCAGAGCTTACGTATTGACGGGATCGAAGGGAATAAGAGAAGTTTCCCGCCCAAGCGAATAAAAAAAGCCGGAGCCCGAGGGCTCCGGCTTCGGACCTGTGATGATCCGGATCAGTGCCGTTTTCATACCGCCATAAGGCGGTATTATTCATTCTTTCAGCCGAGAAGGCCCATCGCAACGCGCATTATGGTCAGCGCATCGCCGATCTCGATGGTGCCGCTGGCGTTCATATCGGCAAGCGCCTGCTGCTCCGGAGTGAGCGTGACCAGGCCCATTGCCGCGCGCATCACGATCAGCGCGTCGCCGACGGTGACAGTGCCGCTGCCGTCAACGTCTCCGGGAAGACCGGGACCGGGCGTCGGGGGTTCGGTCGGAGACGGGGTCGGGGGTTCGGTCGGAGCCGGGGTCGGCGGGACGGTCGGAGTGGGAGTCGGGTCAAGCTCCGCGCCGCTGTAGCTGACGTTGTCGACGTAGCCGCAGTCGTCGAGCGCGTGCACGCTCGCGTCCTTCTTGTAGCGCCATTCAAAGGTGTAGGACCGCGTGGTCGGCGCTGTGAATACGATCGTCTCCCAATCGGGGGCGCCGGATATCTGACTGCCCTGAAGCTGGTTGTTCGCATAGAAGCCGAGCTTATCGTAGTTTTCGCTCGACACCTTCCAGTCGAAGCGGAGCGTTTCGCCCGCGTTCATATCGAGAACGAGCCTGAGCGTGGAGGTAGTATTGTTCAACCCCCTGTTGCCGGACATCGCGGCGAGGCGGCCTTCGATCAGCACCGTCTGCCAAGGATTCCCTGTCGAGGTAAACGCCAGGTTCCCGCCTTCAACGTTCAGCGCTTCGCTTATGGGCGGCAGCGGGATTATGTTCACGCCGCAGTAGGCGCGGCCGATATTCGTTCCGTTCACGAGCACGTCGCAGTAGACCCTCGTCGTGCCCACGCTCACGCCCGTGATCCTGACCACGTTGTCGTTGCCGATGACGGTCGCGACGCTCTCGTCCTCGCTGTGCCATTCAAGATCGTAGTTATTGGCGTTCTCGGGCACGCGCTCGAAGCGGACGGCGCCGGAGGTGCCGACGTAGATATCCGTTTCGGTGTGAGAAAGCTCATAGCTCTCCAGCTCCACCGGGTCGGTCTCCGCGCCGAAGAGCTTCCAGTCGCAATGGACGGTCTGATGGCTGTCCGGATTGGAGGGATACGGATCGACGGGGCTCATAACGATCGGATAGGCCGCTCCGTTGGGGGAATCCATGAGCGGATCGTAGTTGCCCAGATCGGCCGTCATGGCGTTGAACGCCTCCGCAACGGTCGTGTCGTTATACTTCATATTGTTCCAGAAATGCGTTTCATAGCGGTATTCGCCGCCGAAGGTCACGGTCTGGGAATAGCCGTAGACGCAGCCCGCGCCCGCGCGCAGCAGCGCGGCGCCGGTCTCGCCGTGGTTGCTCCGAATCATGCCCTCGCACATCGCCATCCAGACGATGCTGTTCGGCAGCTCGCGCGTCACGTGGTGCTCGATGTACCTTCCGTCGATATAGGCGGAATCGCTGCCTGAGCTCGAGGCCCAGCCGTTCTGATAATCCTCGGTCGTTATGCCCTCGTTGGTGGTCAGGGCAAGATAGCCGTCGGCTCCGTGGGAGTCGAGCAGCACAACGCCCGCGTCCGGGAAAGCGGCGGCGATGGCCGGACCCGTTGCGGCGGAGGTTGAGAGGATCGTGTAGCTCCCGCCCGTCGCCTCCGCGATAGAAGCTGCTTCGTTCGGGTACTGGTTGGTGAAGTTGGCGTCCTGACCGTAGAAGGGACCGACGAGCAGAACGTTCATATCGGAGGGGCCGTTCCTCATTGAGGCGGCCTCGGCGATCGTCTTGAGCAGCTCCTCGTCCACGGCGGAAGAATGCTGCGTGTTGCGGGTCGGATAGTCATAGCAGCAGAGCATGCCGTGCACCCTGAAGCGGAAGCCCTTCTCCGTCAGCGCCTCGACGCTGTTTTCGTCCGTAAGCTCGTTTTCGAGCACGGCGGCGAGCATGATCCTCGTGACCTCCGCGGCGTCCGCCCCCGAGGCGAGCGCTTCGCTCTCGACCGCGTCGAGCTCCTGCCAGACCTTGTCGAGCAGCCCGAGCATGGCCCTTTCGTTAACAGCCGCGGCGATCTCCTCCGCAAGCACCATCGGCACCGACAGCGCAAGCATGAATGCGACCAGGACAATACAGACAATGCGTAACTTTTTCATTTACAGACCTCCTTATCTGCGAAGCGATCAGGCTGGTTTTATATACGATCCCAGTATATCATAAAACCGGGAAAAAGCAACAGTTATGGGATAAGTTATTTCCGGCTGAAAACAAAGAGGATCCGGTTTTATCCGGATCCCCCTGTCTGTTGGCCTTTTAGGACTTACTCCGCGAGCATGGTGTTGATGCGCTCAACGAGCTCGTCGCAGTCTATGCCGTGGACGGCGCAGGCCTGCTCGAGGGTCTCGCCGCTGGCCATCATGCAGCCGATGCAGTGCATGCCGCTTGCGAGCAGCACGTTCGCGATCTTGGGGTTGACGTCGAGGATCTCCCCGATAAGCATTTTCTTGTTGATCTCCATTGTATTTGTCTCCTTTTGTTTATTTTTATTGTTTGACGAAGCAGCGTCATCCGTAGATATAACTGCTTTCCTTAACAAACGGTTTAATAAAAGCGCCAGCCGATGCAGTATATTTTACTCCTCCGCGCGCTTTTTCAGCGCTGCGGCGACGAAGCCGCGGAAGATGGGGTGCGCCCTGTCCGGACGGGACTTGAACTCGGGATGGAACTGAACGCCCACGAACCAGGGGTGGTCGGGCAGCTCGATGATCTCGGCGAGGCCGCGGCGCGGGTTCCAGCCCGCGAACAGCATGCCGGCCGCGCGGAAGTCCTCGAGGAAGTCGTTGTTGAACTCGTAGCGGTGGCGGTGGCGCTCGTGGATCTCCTTCTCGCCGTAGAGCTCGATGGAGCGGCTGCCCTCCTCAAGCCGGCAGGTGTAGCTGCCCAGGCGCAGCGTGCCGCCGATGCGCTCGAGGTTGTGGATCTGATCCTCCATCAGCGAAACGACGGGGTGCTTGGTGTGGAAATCCACCTCGGTGGAGTGCGCGTCCTTCCAGCCGAGGACGTGGCGCGCGAATTCGATGACCGCGATCTGCATGCCGAGGCAGATGCCGAAATAGGGGATGCCGTGCTCGCGGGCGTAGCGCGAGGCGATCATCATGCCCTCGAGGCCGCGTTCGCCGAAGCCGCCGGGCACGAGTATGCCGTCCAAGTCGGAAAGGATGCTGTCGGAATCGCCCGTCTCAAGATCCTCCGCCGCGATCCATTTGATGTTTACGCGGGCATGGTTTGCGATGCCGCTGTGCCTCAGCGCCTCGATGACGGAGAGGTACGCGTCGTGCAGCTCCACGTATTTGCCCACGAGGCCTATGGTGCATTCGCCGGTCGGGCAGAGGTCCGCGTCGACCATGGCGCGCCATTCGGCGAGGTCGGGCTCGCGCTGCTCGAGGCGCAGCTTCTTGATGACCTGGCGGCAGAGGCCGTTTTCTTCAAGCATCAGGGGCACCTCGTAGAGTGAGCGCGCGTTGAGGTTTTCGATGACGTTCTCCTCGTCGGTGTTGCAGAAGAGCGCGATCTTGGCGCGGATGCTGCGGTCGAGCGGGTAGTCGCTGCGGCAGACGATGATGTCGGGCTGGATACCGATGCTCTGCAGCTCCTTGACGGAGTGCTGGGTCGGCTTGGTCTTGAGCTCGCCCGAGGCGGTGAGGTAGGGCACGAGCGTGACGTGGATGAAGCAGCAGTTATCGCTGCCGAGCGTCGTGCGCAGCTGGCGGATGGCTTCGAGGAAGGGCTGGGATTCGATGTCGCCCACGGTGCCGCCGATCTCGACGAGCAGGATGTCGGGTTCAAGGGTGGAGGCCGTTCTGCGGATGCGCAGCTTGATCTCGTCCGTGATATGGGGTATGACCTGAACGGTGCCGCCGTGATAGCCGCCGTTGCGCTCGCGCTCGATGACGGCGGAATAGATCTGGCCCGTGGTGGTATTGTTGAGGCGGGTCAGCTCCTCGTTGATAAAGCGCTCGTAGTGGCCGATGTCGAGGTCGGTCTCGGCGCCGTCCTCCGTTACGAACACCTCGCCGTGCTGGTAGGGGTTCATCGTGCCGGGATCGACGTTGAGGTAGGGGTCGAGCTTCATGATGGAGATACGGTAGCCCCGGGCTTTTAG
>JAEEGL012720144.1_pt1 | contig 41791 bp, 39 predicted proteins | sample 9134231 | NCBI WGS metagenome assembly JAEEGL01 (sample SAMN16246548, study PRJNA631951) | gut metagenome | biome: gut microbiome; feature: rumen; material: fiber-attached | host: Bos | place: Iran: Karaj | collected 2018-10
ATTGAAGTCAACTTTTTTACCATTTCTTTTGACAACTTGTAATCTGTCAGTAATTCTTTCGTCTTTTGCCATAAAAACTCTCCTTCTACCTTTTCCTAATTTAAGTTTAGAATACTCTTATAAAAATAGCAATATGTTTTTGTTATTTTTTTGAAAAATTCAATTTTTGAAAAAATCGCATTTTTTGAAAAATGCCTTTTTTAGGGCATTTTGCATTTTTTTAATTTTTGTTTATTATCTCTATTAAGCCTTGTATTTACGGGCTTTTGCTGGCCGTCAAAAACTTTTTTTGTTCGATTTACATTTGTTTACTTTTTTGATTTTTTAGAAAATTGACACTTTTTCAAAAAGTGTATTTTTAGTTTTTTTGTAAAAATAAAAAGACTTGAAAAGTCAAGTCTTTTTTGTTATTTTTTACATTTTATTTATAGATTATTTTTTACTTTAAAATATTCTTTAAAATTATAGTCTTTGTACGAGACATTTCTTTAAGTGTTGACATAACACCTTCGTTACCGATTCCTGAATGTTTCCATCCACCGAATGGCATCTCGAATGATCTAAAGAATGATGCACCGTTAATGATTACTCCACCACATTCTAATTGGTTAGCAATCTTTAAGCAGTTACTCATATCACGTGATATGATACATCCACATAATCCGAATGATGATTGATTAGCAATCTTGATTGCTTCATTGATATCATCAAAGCCAATTATTGATACTACTGGTCCAAAGATTTCCATGTCCTTCGCAACAGCCATATTCTTTGTAACACCATCAAGAATTGTTGGATCATAGAATGCTCCGTTTCTTGTTCCGCCTAGAACAATGTTTGCTCCTTCTTTAACAGTATCGTTAACTTGTTTTTCAACATTGATAGCAGCTTGTTCTGATACAAGGCAGCCTAACTCTGTAGAAGGATCACTTGGCATTCCTCTTTTAATCCTTAATAATCTATCTTTTAATTTCTTAATGTATTCTTTTTTAACTGAATTATGGATTAAGAATCTTTTTGAAGCACAACATACTTGGCCAGTATTGTAGAATCTTCCCCATACAGTTTCTTCAACAGCTAAATCTACATCGCCATCACGGTCTAGAATAAAGGCATCGTTACCACCTAATTCAAGCATTAAATGTGTTAGGTTTTGACTTGCTGTTTTCATTGTTTCCATTCCTGATTTTGTAGCTCCAGTTAAGCTTACTAAAGCAACACCAGGATTTCCTGCTAGAGCTTGGGCAGCACGGCCACCAGAACCATTAATTAAGTTAATAGCTCCAGCATCAACACCAGCTTCTAATAGTAACTCTACATATCTAGTTAATGTTAATGGATTATGTGGAGATGGTTTTAGAATTACTGAGTTTCCCATCAATAATGCTGCTGGTACCTTTTGGCAGAACAAGTCGCTTGGGAAGTTAAATGGAATAATTGCAACTACAACACCTAAAGGTGCTTGAACTGTATATTGTAACGTATTCTCGTTTCCAGCTTCTTGGCCAGCAGGAATCATATTTCCATACTCATGTTTAGCTTTTTCACAGAAAGCAGGTATACCAATTGAAACATTAGCTATTTCACCATATGCTTCTGTAATTGGTTTTCCTGTTTCATCGCTTAATAATTTAGCTAGTTCATCTTTATGTTTTTCTACTAATGAAACGAATTTCATTAATATTTTTACTCTTTCATGCATTGGTCTTTTTAACCAAAATTTTTGACCTTTTTTAGCTGCTTGAACAGCTTTTGCACAATCTTGCTCAGTACTTTCAGGTACTGTATCTATTAATTCTCCTGTTGCAGGATTAGTTATTTTAATAATGGCATTGTCAGAAGCATCTAACCATTCTGTACCAATTAAATTCTTTGCCATATCTTCACCTACTTAGAGAATCCTGTAAATGATAATGATAAGCCACCAATAGTTGCTCCAGAGTGATTCATTTGTCCATATTCACCAAATGTGAATGCTACAATAAATGGAATGTCTCCTGCAGCATTTTTGATTGCTACGAAGTCTTCATCTACTCTATCACCGATATGTAACTTACGACCACCACAGTGAACTAAGAATAATGCAGCTGGGTTAAAGTCTTTTTTAACTTCACGGATTGCTTTTACTGCGCCATTAATTAATCCATCTACATCTGTACGTAATTGGATAATAGCTGTTTTTTCTGCAACTTTTGCACCTACATTAAATGAGTAATCTTCATTACCAATCATTGGGTGACGTACTGCTACTAAATCACCTTGAAGTGTTTTAACTCCTAATGCATGTGGAATAGATGCAACTAATAGGTTTTGTCCCATTAATTCATCAGCATTTAAACCATTCCATTCAGCGAATTTCTTTAATGCTGGAACACCATCGATTTCTACTATACGACGATCGTTTTCAACTTTTGTAACAATTCCAACTTTATTAGTTTCTTCCATTTCACCAGTAAAGACATTTTTAATACCTTTAGTTGTATAGAAGACAGCAATTGCACATCCGTCAGAAATAGCTTTATCTTCGCATAATACTTTCCAGTCACCTGCTACAGCGTCATCTGCTGCAGATCCACCAAACATTGGAACTTCTCCTAGAACATCTTGAATACCTTTTAAATAGTATTCTTCTTCAGCAGGGTTTGCAAACATTGCAAATGCTACTGGAGCATGTTCTTTACGAGCATTTTGCATAGCTTGAACAGCAATTTTACGTCCAGTTTCTCTAGGATCATTTCCTCTTGCAGAAGCAGCAACTCCTACATTTAATTCGTTATCTTCAAGAACCATCATACCAGCGAAACCATTTTCACTGCTAATGATTCCTTCTGGAGTCATAATTGCACCTGAAGAAGTACAACCAATAACTTTTAATTCAGGGTTAACTGATCTAATACCAGCTAATAATTCATCTTGATTGTATTTAACTGAAGTAAATAATAAACCTAATTTAGGATGTTTAATTCCTTTCAATGCCTTAGTAGCTGTTTCAACACCAGCTTCACGGCTATCTCTTAAGATACTTGAACTTACTACCGCTTTCATAATATTCCTCCTTTTTATTCTTTGCGATTGATTGGGTTTTATTATATTTTCCCTATTATAATTTTAATATTTTTTCTATTTTAAATCAATACTTAATACTTGGCCAAAGAAAAATAGGATTTTTTCAAATCCTATCTAACTTTACATTCAGTATCGAAAGCTTCTTCAAGGTCGTCAACGATATCGTCTAGATCTTTGTCTTCGTATTCTTCATTTAAAGTATCTGTGTCAACTTTAAAATCAGCTTTGAATTCTTTGCTAGTTACTTTTGACTTACAATCTTCAGCAAATCCTAAAGAACTTTCTAGTAATTCACAGAATTCATCTTCATTGTCTTTTAATTCATCAACTTCGTCTTCATCCATGTCAGATAAATCAACAGACACTGCAATACTACCAGATTCGAATTCGCTCTTCTTTTCGTTATACACCAATTTGATTGTTGCTTTCATTTCATCTTCTTCAGCTTCGCAAGTAATAGTTTTCTTTGCTCCGCATCCAGCAAGTAATAATGGTGTAGCTGCAAGTAATAAGCCCATTACAATCTTCTTCATACTCTCTCTCCTTTACTATATTTATCTATTTAACAATACATTTAACACTCATATTGTTTTCTAGATCCTCGGCTAATTTGTCTGCTTCGACTTTTTTATCGTCTTCAGACACTTCTTTTAACAGTGTATCTATGTCTAATGTAATATCAAGAATTATATTTGTATCTGTACTTGTTGACTTACAATCTTTATACATATCTTTTTCGGTAAATCTTTCACAAAGATTTGATTTTTTGAATGCTTCTTGTTCTTCTTCGTTGTATGGAGCTAAGTTAATACTGTATCTCATTTTTGCAGATGATACTTCTTTCTTATCTGAATCATATCCTAATGATATAGTTAATTCTCCATTATCATCATTCGCAGTACAAACTATTGTCTTTTCTTGTTCTGCTGCTTCTTCTTTTTTCTTTGAATCTTTCTTTCCACATCCTGCAATTAAAAAAGGTGCTGTGGCGATTAATAATCCTATTAAAAGTTTCTTTTTCATCACATCATTCTCCTTCTATATATAATATATCATTTTATGAATACCTTTTTCAATAAATTTAATATTATTTCATAAAAAAAAATAGGATTTTTTAAATCCTATTTCACTTTACATTCTACTTCTAGTTCGTCTTCAAGATCTTCAACGAAATCATCTAAGTCATCGTAATCGTCTTCGTATTCTTCATTTATTTCATCTAAGTCAATGTCAAATGAAGCTTTGAATTCTTTATTAGTTACTTTAGTTTCACAGCTTGTAGCAAAATCTAATGAATCTTCTAATAAGTCACAGAATTGATCTTCTTGTTCTTTTATTTCATCTATTTCGTCTTTATCATAATCAGATAAATCCATTTTTACAACAATTGATCCTCCTGTAAATTCTTCTTTCTTTGTGTTGAACTTTAATTCAACTGTTGCTTCCATACCATTTTCATCAGTTACACAAGAAATAGTTTTTGTGTTATTATCTTCTTTTGCTTTTTTGCTTGATGACTCTTCGTCTTTTTCACCACATGCAGCTAACATAAATGGAGCTGATGCAACTAAAAGACCTAATAATAGTTTTTTCTTCATATTTTTTCCTCCTAGTACTAATATAGCATTTTACAACTATTTATTTCAAGGGAACTATGTTTTGTTTACAAAAAAAAGGACTAAAACGTCCTTTTTTGCTATTTAATTTCACAATTCTTAATCAAGTGACTTTCAATATCATCAACTATGTCTTCTAGTTCTTCATCTTCGTATTCTTCATTTATTTCATCTAAATTAATACCAAGAGTAACTTTAACATCTTTTTTACCTACTTTATAATCACAGTCATCATTTACTAATGATAATTGTCCTTGAACATAATCGCAGAAGATATCGCCACCATTTTTAATGTTTTCTTTTTCAGATTCTGTAGAATTCTCTAAATATATTGTGTATATTAATTTACCACCAGTAAATTCTTCTTTTTTTTCGTTGTACTCTAGTTCTAATTTAGTGTCTAAATCATCACTTTTTTCATAGCAACTAATAGTTTTAGTATTGCTCTTGCTACTCTTTTCTTCTTTCTTTTCACATCCAGCTAGCATAAATGGAACTGCAACTAATAATAAGCCTAATAATAATTTCTTTTTCATAAGTTTTCTCCTTCTACTAATAATTTATCACTTATAAAGCAATTTGAAAATAAAAAAAGAAAAACAATAAACGTTTTCCTTTTTTTAAATTAAATTGCATTTCTACTTTTAAAAACTAAACCTTCATATAGCAAGAATGAATTTGACATACTATTTCTGATAGTTTCATAAATATGATGACATCAATCATCCGATATTCAAATACATTAATACATTCACGTCTAACTATACTATTGTATAAGAGTTCTCCAATTCTTCGCTAAATTCTATTTATACGTGCACACGCGATATAGTATATCGTAGCTAATTCCTCCGAGAGCTAATCGGGGGCATACTACTCAACATTTGGATTGCTTTAATCACTTGCAAGAAAAGTTTAAGACTCTTCAATTTTTAAACGCGGCCAGATTGCTAATAAATCGCTAACCTTATCGTATATTCCCAATTATATAAAGATCCATATGCATAACCACCGAATCTAGATATAAAATTCCTATACGCCAGATATTAGTTCTCTTTCACAAAATGAACTATTATGCATAACATACTCGTGGTTTATATACAAGATATAAACCTGCCAGTATGAAAGCCTCCCATCATTTTCACTGATTTAGTATCACCCATATTGGGAATTTGGAAAATGCTAACCAATAATACTACTCCAATGGTAATTCAGTAAACCACAAGGGATAATGGTCGAACGGTGATGGAATAAAAAACCAATTCAACGATTAACAGTTCGCGACCGTTATACCGAAAGAAAAATCTTGTCAATATAACCATCAGTCATGATTTGCGGTCATGCTGGAATCAGCCTATTTGGCGGGGCACTCACGTACCACTATACAAATACACCGCTAAATGTACATGTAGATAAGCTGAGTACTCAACGATAATAATCATCATCGAGCCGTAAGTACACATAGGGTTTGCGGGCCTACATGCACTGTTATATCACACGTGTCATGCTATTTTACAAACGGAATACAATTTCTTAATATTCTCACTCTATTTCAAGCTTATGTTCTATATACATGGTTTAGTGATACCTTTTCGGTCACTCCCTGTATACCTCCTTACTATATTAATTATAATAATTTAATCATTTTAAGTCAATAGCATTTTTTTCAAATTGCTTTACACTTCTTCTTGTGGTATCATAGCCATCAAATGAGGGAGTTTGGTAATATGAGGTATCATTGGACACAAAAAGACATTTTTAACGCTTGCAATAAAGTTCAAAGGTTAATCGATCATGAGACAGACCCTGAAAAAATAGCTTTTTATGCACAAGTAATAGATTCTGTAAATGACTACATGTTTGTAACTTATGCTGATGCTCACAGTAGAAACACTACTTATCAGGAAAAAGTTATAGAAGCAACTGAATGTCATTTAGGATATGCTAGATATGTTCAGTATATGGGCGCATTTTTAGATGAATTGCATCCTTTGTATGATGATATTGTTTTCTTAGATGAAACGAGATTAGATTTAAAAAGTAAAAGACCTGATAAGTTTAAATTTAAAAGATATACACATGAAGAAACACTAAGTTTAGTAAAGGGCTTTTACGCAGACTTTGACAAAGAACTATACGATATTTTTATGAAGATTTACGATGAGAGATATAAATCTGTAAAATTTGTCAAACATTATACAGATCCGGATGACCCTACTTTCCAAGAATCTTCTGGTTATTGTTTCTATCTTGGTGGTATTAATAGAGCTTTTATTAGTGTAGATGAACAAAGAGGTATAGCTAAAGTATCAGATACAGTTCATGAATTTGGTCATGCTATTAGATACTCTATTCATCCTAGTAGCGCATATAGTAAAGAGAACTATTATATGTCAGAGATTGAGTCAGTTTTCCCTGAATTAGTATACCTTTATGAACAAGGTAGTAAAATAGATTCTTTCCAAAGTTCACTAGCTATGTTTGATCCAATAGTTCATTATTATGAAAAAGCATCATTAATTAGAATGCAACAAATGGTAATAAATGCTTGGTACGATAATAGATATAGATTAGATAAAAACGTTTATGATAGATTAAGAGAAGAAGCTAAAATGAGTAGAAGTGATGTTTATAGAGCTTTAAATACTTCTATTAAAGTAGCTGGGCCATATATTATTAGTATGGGTATAGTTTTAGAATTATTTAATTTATACAAAAGAGATAAAGATAAAGCTATGTATTTATACAAAAAGATTGTTAAAACTCCTAGTTTAAGTGATGAATTCTTAAAATTATTAGTTTTAGAGAATGAATTACCTCTATTTGAGCACTTACGTGAAGAAACAATGCAGATAAATGCTAATTTAGCTAATGAGTTTAATATGAGGTTTTAAGATGAAAACATATAACTTTCAAGATTTAGTAAAATCATATATAACTAATAAAAGATTAGCTAAGAGAGAACAAGATCCTGTTAAGTCTTTAGAATATGAAAATAAAGCTAATTCTATTAGGTATGTTTTAGAACTTAACTCTCCTGCTCTAGGTACTATTAAGAGTCATAGAAGAATAATAGAAAACGATGTTCAATACTTACAATCTTTTGGGGAATATGCGCCTTATGTAAGGATGTTTGATGAGTTTGAACCAATTAATGTTAAACATGATGAAAAAGTTACTATAAAGCCCGTTTTAAGCCGTTTAATGCTGCATACAAGAGGTTTTTATCAACAATTGAAAACTGAATACTATAAGAATATTTATTCAGTTATGGGTGATAAAGATTCTATTTTCAAGGTTACTAATGGTAAAAAAGGTAAAGAAGCTGGAATGGTTCTTCCTTTAGCTGATGGAAAATCTTTTTATATAAGTATTCAAACTTGTGGATCTTTACAAGATTACATATCTTTTGTTCATGAGTTTAGTCATGTAAATGCAGCATTAATTAATCCAGATCATGCAACATATAATAAGTCATGTTTGTTTGAAGTAGATGCCCTATTTATGGAAATGCTTGATTTAGATTTTATTAATGGACCACATGATAAAGAAAGCGCTTTTTATAAGATAGATATTTTTAATGATTATGTTTATTCAGCAAGGATTGCTTCAGAAAAAATGAATATACTTGCTGAATTAACTGATAAAGAATTAAATAGTAAATCTTTTTTAGAAGCTTATTTAAAAAGTAAAGATTATTCAGATGATGAAGTAAATGACATATTATTCTCAGCTATAGATAATCATTATAATTATATATATGCTTATATGATTGCTATAGAATTATATTTTAGATATTTAGCTAATAAGGATGAAGCATTAAAATTATTAGAAAGTATTATTAAAATTAATTGTGAAGAGCCAGGACAATACATTGAAGAAGTAGCTAAATTAGGTATTGTAGTTGGTGAACATATAAATGATTATCGTAATAAACTTATGGAGGGGTATTCATATGGCCAAGAATTATAAAATACGTATGGAATATCTAAAGCAACTAAGAGATATGTTTGAAAACTATGTTGATGATTTTATGGTTGCTAGAGATTACCTTAGAATAGATATGCTAATTGAAAGATTAGAGCATGATTTTCAACAAGAAGCTAACAATGATGGAATTGTTGAACAGTTAGAAGAAGATTATCCTTATTGGGGAGATTTTAGAAAGTGTCATCCTAAAATAAAAAGATTTTATAATGGTGGTTTATACTTTAGAGAAGCAGTTACACCAAACTTTAAAGAAGTTAAATTATCTGATGAAGATACGGTAATGCTTACAAGAGAATTCTTTTCTAAACAAGGAGAATTCTTTGTTAAGCATTTTGATGATTTCTTAGAAGATGATTCGGAAGAACACATTGATTTTTTTGAACCTACAAAATACTCTTCTGGTGAAATGGTTTATATGCATACTACGGGAGATAAATTTATCTTTGCAGCTAATTATGCAAATATTGTAAAACCTACAGCTTTTGCACATGAAGCACAACATGTAATTGATAATGAAGCTAATCCGGAGTTTTTCGAAAATAATGTTATTAGAGAATCAACAGCAATGTTTATGGAACTAATAGCAACTGATTATTTTAATGAATTACTAGGATTAGGTAATCAGAATTTATTAAGACAATTTGAAATACTAAGCATTGTTAAAATGGACACAAGAGATGCCCTAATTCGTGATAAAATGTTAAGAATATATAAAAAGACTAATCATTTAACACCTGCTCATATATATAAAAGGTTAACAAAAAGGCTTAGTAAAGATTATGTTGATTGTATGGCAGATTATTCAATGTATCAATTATATAATTATCAGATATCATACTTAATAGCTATAGAGTTATATACTTTGTATCAAGTAGATAGAGATAAAGCTTTAAATATTTTAATTGATATTATACTTAATGGTACACCACATAATATATTTACTCTACTAGCTAAGTATGGTATTTCATTAAATAAACATAGTCATCAATATGAAGATGAATTGTGTTTAAAATTAGGTATTTAAAAAGATGCTTATTCAGCATCTTTTTTTAAATACTCTTGATATTCTTCAATTATTTTAAACATCTCTTCTGGTGTTTTACTTTGACATATTTTATTCTTTATTTCTTTACTCTTTGGCATTCCTTTTAGATAGTAAAGAATGAATGCTCTTATTTCAAGATTAGCTACTTTTTCAGGTTTATCTTGTAATAATAATTCATAATGTTTTTTCATCATAGCTACTCTATCTTGATTAGTAGGAGGTGGTGGTATGATTCCTGTTTCTAAGTAAGATATGCAATCTCTTATTAACCAAGGATTACCTAGGCATCCTCTACCGATCATAACAGCATCACATTTTGTTTCATCTAACATCTTTTTAGCTAGTTCTGGTGATGTAACATCCCCATTACCGATAACTGGTATTTTAACTGTTTCTTTTACTTTACGAATTATATTCCAATCGGCTTTGCCACTATATCCTTGTGCTCTAGTTCTAGCATGAACTGTAATAGCACTGGCACCAGCTTTTTCAATAGCTTGAGCTACTTCTACAGCATTGATACTTTTTTCATCCCAGCCGCTTCTTATTTTAACTGTAACCGGTGTATGAACAGCTTCTACTACTGCTTTAACTATTTCATATACTTTATCAGGATTTTTTAAAAGAGCACTACCCGCTTGAGCTTTAACTGCTACTTTAGGTACTGGGCAGCCCATATTAATATCGATAATATCTGGATGTTGGGTCTCTTCTACTTTCTTGGCTGCTATTACAAAAGACTCTACATCACTACCAAAGATTTGTTGAGCAATTGGTCTTTCTTCATCAGTCATTTTAAGTAAATCAAATGTTTTATCATTGTTATACATAATAGCTTTATCAGAAACCATTTCAGCAAATATTAAACCTGCTCCCATTTCTTTAATTATCTTTCTATAGGAAGTATTGGAAATACCTGCCATTGGAGCTAGAACAATACGATTTTTAATTTCAACGTTACCAATGTTCCACATAGAATTCACCTCATCAGTGGTATTATAGCAAAAATGTTTAGTTATGTAAAAATGACAAAAAAAGAAGAATCATTTGATTCTTACTTTTTTGCTTTTGCAGCTTTTTCTTCGTCTTTAAGTACAAATTTGTAGAATAATGCTGCTAAAATTCCACCAACGATTGGGCCGATTATAAATACCCAAAGGTAGTTAATTGCATTTCCTGATTGTAGTAATGCAGGTCCAATACTTCTTGCTGGGTTAACACTTGTTCCAGTAAATGGAATACCAAGTATATGAACTAATGCTAATGTTAAACCAATAACTAGTCCAGCATGTTTATTCTCTTTATCAGCAGTTACACAAAGGATAACTAAGATAAATACGAATGTTAAGATTGCTTCAATAACTAATGCTACAACTGGTGTAACAATTGCACTTCCTAATGCGCTTGCAGATTCAAAACCATTTGCCCCTAAATTCTTAGTACTGTCAAGAACTAATGATAGAGCTCCGGCACCAGCAATTGCACCTAATACTTGAGCAATAATGTATTCTACGCATTCAATTACGTCAATTCTACCATCAATTAACATTGCAATTGATACAGCAGGATTAACATGAGAACCAGATACTTTACCAATAGTATAGCAGCAAGCTGTTAATACTAAACCAAATGCTAAAGCAATTGGAACTAAAGTAAATACTAATTCTGATACGCCTAGAAGTGATGCAGCTTTAGCAGCTAATTTAGTCATAACTACAGCTGTTCCACATCCAAAGAATACTAGCATAAAAGTTCCTACAAACTCAGATATAAATTTCTTTGCCATATTAACCTCCTTACGATTATTATACGCTTTTATGCCAAGAAAAAAAAGACATTTTAGTCTTTTTTAATCTTCATAACTTGCTGGAAGAATGTTTTTTATTACATAACTTACAAGTTGATCTTTATGATTCTTTAAGTTATTCTCTAATACTTCTCCATATAGAGTATCTAAAGCTCTTCCTAACTCTTCTTGTTTAACTCCTAAATCAAGTAAATCTTTACCACGAATCTTTAATTCATTCTTCTTAATACATGTTCTTCTTTTTAAGATTTCTTGAATTCTTTCATAGTCTTTATCTAATTTCTTTAGTTCATTAACACAAGCAGGACTCTTACCTAATGTATTAGATCTCTTTAATTTAAATAACATTTCCAATTCAATTTCATCAAATTTAGCAATAAATTGTCTTAACTGATTTTCTTTTTCAGGTATTTGTAAATCGTGGAATTCAATTATCTTTGTTACTACTTGAATATCTCTTTTATTGAATTTTAATCTATTTAGTATTTCACGTGCCATGTCAGCACCTTTTTTACAGTGATTAGGGAAATGACCAATACCATTTTCATCTTCTACATAGCATAGTGGTTTACCTATATCATGTAATAAAATAGCTAATCTTAGTAGATAATCACTATCTGAATTTTTCATTGCTACTAATGTATGTTCTAAGACATCATAGATATGTTGTGGATTGTTTTGAGCAAATCTTTCCATCAATGTTAATTCAGGTATTACTACTAAAAAAATATCAAAGTATTTCTTAATATAGAATGCACATTTATCTACTCTTAAAATTCTTATTAATTCATCTCTTATTCTTTCTGGTGGTACTTCTTTAAGAAGTTCTTTGTTATCAAACATGTATTCTACTGTTTGAAGATCAATTCTCATTTTATATTCGCCAGATAGTCTGATTGCTTTTAAAATACGGATTGGATCAGCAATAAAGTTTTCATCATCTGGCCCATTTAATCTTAGTATTTCATTTTTTATATCAACTACTCCTGTGCCATAATCGATAAGTCCATCATCATCAGAATAGGCCATTGAGTTCATAGTAAAATCTTGTTCTCTTAAATATGTTTCTAATGTATTATCGGCTGATGTATATTCAGAGATTTCCATAGGGAATTTATTATTTTCAACTACTAAAGTTTGATCACTTTCACCAACAAATCTAGTTTTATAATCTTTTAGTATTTTTGGTAATTTAGAAACATCAGCATCAGTACCAATTACGTACTTATCAATCTTTTCGTTCATTACCATTTTTCTTACTGTTGGTCCTATTAAATATCCCTCATAGTTTTTTTCATAAAGGAGACTTAGAACTTCATTGACTGGTTTTGGTATTGTGATATTCATAATTCTCCTCCTATCTTACTATTATCTATTATATATTATACAATACTTTATATCTTTTTTGTATAGAAAAAAAATAATATAGATTTTTGTCTATATTATTTTACATTTTTGGTCCTAAATTAGGTTCGTTAGCAACATGTTCGTTTTGTCTAGTTGCTCTCCACTCTTCTATTTCTGTACTATGTTCCAAGTAATAAGAAAAGCACTTTTCTGCTACTGGATCACCATAAGCTTGGTTACCATTTAGTGTTGCTGGTTCCCAATCTTCACGAGCTGGTACTTCCAATTCGATTCCCTTTTCCCTTAAATATTCTTTAATTTCACCTAAAGTTGCTTGTTCCATATACATCCTCCCTTACTCATTTTAACATATTATTTAGGCAATTTGTTTAAGATATAATCTATTTTTTTATAAATGTCACTTATATTAGTAATATTTTTAGTTTCATACCATAATGGTCTTACTAATTTAAATGATCTAAATTGTTTTTTTATTATTGATACATCATCTAAGATGTATGTATAAGGTAATATTGTATATATGTATTGATTATCTAATTCTAGTACTCTTTTTAATTCTTCTGCTTTAGCTGTTTCGATAAATAATTTTAAACTTTCTAATTCGCCTAAAACAGCTGTACCTTTCTTAGTTCTCTTAGGCATATATTTATATAAAATTAACATTAGGAAAGAACATGTAAAGCCGACAACATATATTACAATATAGATAATTTTAATATTAGTAAATACTTTAGCTAGGACGGCTAAGACAATAGCAAATAAAGCTACAGTAGATACTAGTTCTATGTTATTAGCTTTTTCAAAATCAATAATACTAACTGTCTTTAATAGAACATATAAGCATAGGACACTGAATAGTACACCAATTACAATTGTAAACTGTCCGCCATATTCAATAAATGGTACACAGTTCATTAATAATAATGATATTGATGTAATTATTGTTATATAAATATTTTTACGATTAGATGTCTTTTCAAAATATTTATTCTTAACAGCATCGTTATTTGCTCTAACTTTTATTTCTTCTAGTGCTGTTTTGATACCAACATCTTCTAGATATATTTCTTTTACTCTTTCTTGAACTATCTTGCCATCTTTGATTAGATTTTTAGTAAATAGTTTTCTTAAGAATAATGATTCAACATAGTTTTTACCACTATAATCTTTTTGTTTAATTAATTTAATTCCATAATTATCTTCTTTAATACGAATATATTCTTCATTGGCAAGTTTTAATAATAATAAAGTTATATTATTAGTTGTTACTTCTCCATTGTATGCTAAACAAGCATCTAGTAGTTCAACATCTTTTGGTGGATGAGATGTAATATTAATCTTTGTTGCTAAATCTTTACCAAAGAAATACCAAATAAAGTAACTTACTAAAGCTCCAATTAATGGGAAGAATAATGCTATGTTTGTCATAATAGCAATTAATTTATCTTTACTGTCATCTTCTAAAGCAATAGTAACTACACTCTTTGGTGCTATGTCATAAATAGTACCATATACTTTATTTCCACTTCTATTAATTATTAGTTGATCATCTGTTAATTCTTTACCATTTATTTTAATAATAGTTTTTAAGTTTTCTTCAGGGACACTAATATTAAAAGTTAATTTATTAATTCTAGTATTGTTATCTTTTAATAAGTAATATTCACGATGTTTTTTAGCTTTTTTATCATAAGTAATATCATATTCTAATTGAATCTTGTTAGAGATATTATTATAGTTGATGATATTGTCAGATAAACTATAGCTAGTACTTGAACTAATACTTTTTATTACAGAATTCTTGTCAGATATAATCTCTTCAGAATAATTAGTTTCTTCTTCTGTTTCATATTGTTTTAAATATGATACATAATCATAATCCTCAATATTCATATTAATATTATACTTATCAATACCTTCTGCAAAAGCAAATGTTGGTAGCAATAATGCTATAACAAATAATAACAATCCTTTTTTCATAGTAACCCAACTTTCTATCATATTCATTATAACATATATTATTCAATTTATTATGTTAAAATATTCTTGGTGGTTTTATGAAAGCAATTACTATTAAACAACCCTATGCTTCTTTAATAGCAGCTGGTATTAAAACTTATGAATTTAGAACGTGGAAAACTAAATATCGTGGTGAATTATTAATACATGCTGGTAAATCTATTGATAAGAAAGCTGTAGAGAAATTTAAAAAATATAATTTAGAATATCCTACTGGTTGTATTATTGCTAGAGTTAATTTAGATGATTGTGTTTTAATAGATGATGAAATGAAGAAGAAACTATTAAAAGAGAATGATTTGGTTTATGAAAATGTTTGTAAAAGTAAAGATATTCATTATGGTTTTAAATTAAGTAATGTTAAGAAAATAAAGAAGATTTATATTAATGGGAAATTAAGTTTATGGGATTATAATGACTAATTGTGTTATAATATTTTTTAAGGAGGATTTTTATGAGAAAAAAATTAGTATTATTAGGTGCATTATTACTATTGTTATTTCCAGTTATGGTAAATGCTGCTAAATCTAATGAAGGATATAAGTCAATGAACTTGAAAGAAGTATTCGAACAAGAAGAAATTGAAATGTCTGATAGCAGTTATAAAGAAACTGATAAACAAGTAGTAATATATATGTTTAGAGGTAATGGTTGTGGTTATTGTAGAGCATTCTTATCACATTTAAATGATATTTTAAAAGATAAAGGTTACATGTTTAAACTACAAGCTTACGAAGTATGGGGAGACAAAAACAACAGTAAATTAATGGCAGAAGTTGCTAAATTCACTGGTGAAGATGCTGGTGGTGTTCCATACATTATAATTGGTGAAAAGGTATTCCCTGGTTACATTGCAGATTGGGATGAAGAAATCGATAAAGCTATCGAGGAAGAATATAAAAAGAAAGAAAAAGATAGATACGATGTCTTCAAAGAAATGGACAAAGCTGCTAAAGGTGATGGCGCTGACACTAAAAAGATAATTTATTGGACTGTTGGATCTATTGGTGTAGCAGTTATTATTCTTATAGTATTAAATATGATTTCTAATAAAAAACTTAATAATAGATTTGATGATGTATATGATGCATTAAAGATTGAAAGAAAATTATCAAATAAAGAAGTTAAAGAATTAGAAAAAGAAGAAGAACCTAAAAAAGAAGAATCTAAAACTAAAACTAAAAAGAAAAAATAGTAAATAAAAAAAGGAGATTTGTTAATCTCCTTTTTATTTTGTTTAATTATATATTGCTTCTAAATACATACTTGAATCAACTTCAATTTCATCACCTGGTTGATAATACTTATTATCACTGTGATTATACCAATGTAAGAAGTTTTCTTCGTTAATTGGAGTTGGTACAGTATAAATACTTCCTTCTATCATTTGATGAACAGTATCACTTGGATCTTCATCATCACTAGTAGCAACCATCCATAAGTATTGATTTTCTTCATTTCTTGGTGGAATTACTTTCTTATCATTATCCATCAAGTAATTATTATATAAGTCTTCAAATTCTTCTGGTGTTACTAAGCCAGTTTCAACTAAGTACTTAGTTTCTTCTAATCTAAATACCTTAAATAGATATTTTTCTAAGTATTGGAAGTCTTCATAAGTATACATATCGCTTCTTACTATTTCAGTGTTTTGCCACTTCAAGTTTTCTCCGAAGCCCATGAAATTAGATACATTATTATAAATTTCATATGTAGTTAAGATTTCATTAGTGATTAAGTTGAAGTATCTAGTAGAAATAACGTGGTAATATCTTACCTCTTCATTAACATGTTCAATATTTGTAACTGTAACATAGTTAATACCATTACTTAAATTGATTACTTCATCCCCTATATTAAATTCATCTGAGTTTATATCTACATATTTATTTAATGTTTTACTAAATACACTGTGATTACCAACTACTTTTAATTCGTTACCATCACTAAATGTTACTTTTGTATATTCAGTTGCAACACCTTCTTGCTCTATCCAACCAGCATACTCATATCCATAAGAACCTGTATCATGGTTCCATACTTTTAATAAATCATTATAACGGATATCTTCTATCTTCTTATAAGATCCATCCCATAACATTATTAAAGTTCCTTCTGCTAAGCAAATGTTATTACTAGAATCAGTTGTAACTTCAATAGTTATATCTATATCACCACTAACGTTATTTATTTGTATTTCGTATTCATGATAGTTGTTAAATATGCTTGATGTTTCATTAATTGTATAATCGTCTTGAGATAATACTACACCATTCATCTTTACTATAGAATTCTTACTAACATAGTAACGTCTATTTTGTGTTCTTACTGTTGCTGTATATGTAGAACCAGCTGTTGCAGTTGCTGCTCCAGTATAAGTAAATCTATTACTTGTATTATGAGTTACGTTATAGACAGCAGTTTGCCAATTAGCAGTGTATGTTTTATTGCCCGTACTTCCTACTCCTATTGAAACACTAGTTTGTGGTGTTGTACCATTACTGCCAGTCCAACCAACAAATGTATAATTATTCTTTGTTGGTGTTGGTATATTGAATGTCGGAGTCATACTTGTATAGTTATATATAGGATTATTCATCGATCCTCCATCAAGATTATAAGTTATTGAATATGTATTTAAATAATATACATATTCAATAGTCACATCTTGAATAACTGTATAAGTACTATTCGTATAAGTAGTGTTATTGATATGAATTCTAACTTGATCATAATCAACATTATTATCTATACGATCTGCTAATGTAAGTACAGTACCACTTGGATATGGTACAACTTCACTTGGCGCTAATGTGTGTTTAACACTATTCTCATCAATATATGAATATACATAAGTTACTTGTTTATTAGATGCAATAGTGAACCTGTTAATTGCAGGTTCACTTGTAACTGTTATGTACGCATTTACTTTGTTTACAAAGAAAAATGATGAAATAATACCAACTAAAAGCAAACTAATGACTTTAGTTATTTTCATATTTCATCATCTCCTTTATAAATTATTCTTCAGATTTTTCGTCTGATTCTTTTTCTTTTGAATCTTTTTTCTTTTTAGATTCTTTTTTATCATCTTCGCCTAATAATAAACCTGCTGCAAATAGTAAGATAGCAAAAGTGCCTAAGACAATTTTACCTGTTGTTGTTTGAATCAATCTAATTCCATAACCTAATACTGGTATCCAGAAAATATTTTTACCAACATAGTATTCCTTCTTGGTAGCTCCATCTTCTTCGTCATTATTGTCACCTTTTGTTACAAATTCAGTTTCGTTTATACTAACTACTCTATGAGTTACTAATGTTTCTTCACCCAATCTGAATGCAACGATATCTTTTTCTTTAATATCTTCATATTTCGCATGTTTATTAATGAAACATAAACTCCCTGTTTTGATTGTTGGCTCCATAGATCCAGATAATACAACATATGGTGTAATACCAAATATGTATAATCCGATAAATATTACACCAACGACAATAATTAACGTTGTTAGAACATTAATTATGCATTTTATTATCTTCATACAGATCAACTATGAACTAAATTTAGCGAATGCTGCTGCTGGATCGTTAGCTGCAATGCCTTCTGTTTGAATTCCATAACCTGTTACAGGCATTTCAACGTTTGTTGGAAGTGTTTCATTACCTTGTAAATTAGCTAATTTAACTTTTGTAAATAATGCTGGAGTTGTTGCTCCTACTGCTAATGAAGTTAATGATCCACCAGTTCCATAATAGTAAACATAAGTTGCTTTTGTTGCTTCACTTGTACAAGCAGTATGACTTAATTGAGTCCATGCAGTATTTGGTGTAAAAGTAAATAATTCAGTTGGAGTACTTGCAGGTGTTGCAGTTGCTGCTGTTACATAGCAAGGTACTTCTACCTTCATGAATACATAAGCAGGATTAGTACTTGGATCAGTACCAGTATTATCATTTGTAATTTGTGGGTCTTTGTTTACTTCTTGTTCTGGCATTAAATCTTTAGCATCATTTGCAACCCAGTTTGGTTCATCTAATGCGATTTTTACTTTACCTATTGTGAAAGTATTTGTTACTGTTTTAGTATCAGTAAAATATGCTATTAATCCTCCAACTAATAGTACTAGCATTAATACTACAGCTGCTATAATTGTTTGTTTTTTCTTCATATTTTTTCCTCTTTCTTTTTATTTTATTTTTTCTATTTTATCGTTTTCTCTTTTCTCTAGATATAGGACTACTAGGAATCCTATAGCAGATCCAATGAAAACTATAATAGACCAATTATGAATGAAGTAACCTGTTTCCGGATTTATTGGAATCGGAATAGGTCCTCCCTGTTCTTCTAGTGAAAATTTCCAGAGAACTTTTGTAAGAATCTTACTAAATTCATTATCTAAATCTTTCGGTAGTTCTAATGTAATTGTTAGCACTTTTCCTTCTCCATGATTGTAAGTACCAAGATTATATTCATCAGCACTTCCTAAAGTACTATTTGCTATACTATTACCATTTTCATCCTTTATAACTAGATTAATGTGATTTAAGAGATTCTTTTCTTCATTACTTAAATCTTTTGTATCTATAGATAAGTAATAAGTTATTTTATTGTTACCACTATTTAAGATTGTAACGTTTTCACTTACACTATCTCCTGGTAATAAACTACCTAAATTGTCAAAGAAACCGTCATCGATATGCAAATATCGATCGGCATTATTTTCGTAAATAATTGTTGAACTTCCAGCTTCATCGATGTTGTAAGTTCTATTTACGCTTTTATTAATTGGTATACCTTCCCAATTACCATCAAAGTTTTTTGCTTGAATAGCATCAACTACGATGTTAAGAACTATTGGTTTACCTTGATGTCGATTAGTTAGATTATCAGGAATGTGAACTTTTCTAAATAATTCAATTGATGAATCTCTATTAACTATCGAATCATAATAGTAATATTCTCCTCTTTTAGTCCAAGAAGAATAATTACCTTCTATATAATCTACTTCATTTAATATTTCACCATCTACTGTGTAAGTAATCTTTGCTCTTAAATAGCACTCGATACCGAGATTATCTACTATAGGAACAAGCGATATATCTTCACCTGGCATTACGACCTTTCCATCTTCAGTGAATGGTTGGTTTGATGCATTGTATTCTTTAAGGTCTATCTCAACAGCTGAAGTTGATAACAAACTTTCAGTATTGTTTATGACTTCATTTGTTAAAGCGTAGATACCTGAAATACACATCAGAATAAAGAATGCTAATCCTAGTAAAAATAATCTCTTCTTACTAGCACAATATCAAACCACCTACTTTCTCATATTATACATAATAATTTTACCATACTTTTGTAGTAAACAACAGGGAAATCATAAAAATTAGTTATATTTCTTTTGTTAAAAAGTGGCTTGAAGCCACAAAAAAACTGGTTTAAACCAGTTTTTATTGTTCTTGTAATTTCATATCTCCATCTTTGATGATTTTTGCTTTTCTTAAGATATAACTTACTAATAAAGCAATTAATGCAGGTAAGATGAAATGTAATAATAATATTTCAAGTATTAATACTGTATGGTTAGTTGTTCCAGCCATTGTTTGCCATGTCATGAATTGACCTACTAAACCAGAAGTTCCCATACCTGCACCTGAAGCATTATTTGTCATTTTAAATACCATTGTTGATAAAGGACCTAATACTGCACTTGCTACAATAGCAGGTAACCAGATAACTGGCTTTTTCATAATGTTTGGTACTTGTAACATACTTGTACCAATACCTTGTGAAATTAAGCCACCTACTTTGTTTTCTTTGAAACTTGCTACAGCGAATCCAACCATGTTAGCACAACATCCAACAGTTGCAGCTCCTGCTGCTAATCCACTTAAATTTAAGATTATTGCTAAAGCCGCTGAACTGATTGGTAATGTTAAGATCATACCCATTACTACAGATACGACAATACCCATGATAAATGGTTGTTTATCAACAGCCCAGTTAATGATACTTCCTAAAGCTAACATTAATTTAGAAATTGTTGGTCCAACAATTAAACCAACTGCTCCACCAATTAGAATTGTTACTAATGGAACAATAATAATATCAACTTTTGTTTTACCACTAACTAAATTACCAAATTCAATACCGATTAAACTTGCAATAAATGCACTTAATGGTTCACCTGGTCCTGTTAAGACTACACTACCGTTAACAAATACTGTACCAGCAATTAGTTTACTAGCAAATGCTCCGATTAGACCAGCTGCACCAGCAGATACTGTTACGAATGGTCCACTCTTAAACTTAGAAGCAACACCTACACCAATACCAACCCCTGTTAATGATGAACATAATTTACCAAATAATACTAATAAATTACCTAATTGGTTTGCTCCAATTAATTTACCTATTTGTTCAATAATTAAACCAATAATTAATGTCGAAAATAGGCCCCACGCCATTCCTGTTAATCCATCAATGAAGACGTGATTAAAAATTGCTTTAACTTTTTTCTTTAAGTCGAATTTTTTCTTTCCTTTTTTTGGTTCCTTTTCTTCCATACTTTTCGTAATAGATTATTACCTATTACTAGCTCCTTTCCGTCTTTTGTTATTAACAATTTGTTAATAAGTTAATTATATTATAATTCGATTGTATAATTTTGTCAATTACTATAGTCATATTATTTTTATATTGTTATAATAATTGACACAGGGAGATGGTTCAATGTTAAAAAGATTAAATGTTTGGTTTACCAATTTTACTTATAGGATGCATGGTGTTGGATTTTTTGATGTACCAAAATACCAAGTACCACCTTTGAAAGTTGATAGATCATTTAAAGCTAAACAGTTTCTTAATACTGGTAATAATAGTTATGGTAAGAATAGATATTCTACTAAGAAGCCACCAGTACAAAGAGCTAGAGGTTTAATTAAACAAAGACCTATGAAAAAGGCACGTTAGTGTCTTTTTTTATTGTGCTAATCCCCTACAGTATTGTTCTTTACTATCCAAATTCTTTTTATAAATAGTGTATATATCTTTATTTACTTTAGGTATCATTGTTTTGTAATCAGTATAAGCTCTTGTTGTTCTACTTGAGGATCTACTATAGGAGTAATCTCTTCTGTTGTAGGTTGTTCGTTTATCTTTGGACTTTCTTTTTTCTTTGTAAGACTAAAAACTAAAGCACCACATAATACTAAGAAGATAATCAAGATTAACAAACCACTTTTTTTAAGCTTTCTTCGTTTTACCATGTTATCATCTCATCATAATTATAGCATTTTAGTATTAGAAAGTGTAAAGAATTATTGTTATGTTCCTTATAGATTATATGTATATGGTATAATTAATTTAGAATAGAGATGATGTTATGTATTTAAGAATACCTCAAAAGGAAGATGCTGAATTAGCTTCTAAAATGTATAGTTATTGTCGTAACATGCGTGGAAAAATGATTGAAAGATATGATTCTTTAGAAGGATTTAATTATACTCCTTTTCAAATACTAATAAAGGACATTGGCGGAACAATCGATGAACCAACTTGTAAAGCTTTTTCTAGCGAATTTCAAGATGATGTAGGAATAGTTGCTGTTACTGGAGATGCAAAATTTTATGGCTCTTTTTATGAAACATGCATCGTAGCTGAAGCTAGCGAAATAATTAGTAGTGCTAAAGATATAACTGAACTTGAAAGCGGTGATAAAGTAGCTACTTGTGGTCATGCATTCTTACAAATTACTAGCAATGAGGAGTTAGATTTTTTAAGTGTATGTAGTCCTAACGAATGGGAAGCTACTGGTGAAAAAGTTGCTATAGCAGTAGAAAATGAAACTGGTGAGATTACCTATGCTACTGTTTTAAAAAATAGAATGACTAATAAAGAATATATAGCATTGACAGCACTTGATGACAAACATCTTACCGATGTTGATCCTGAAGAAATTAATTTAAATGCTCTTGAAAGTAGAACGATTATATTATGTGAAAGAAAACCTATAAGATGGATTATTAGTGGTGATTATGCAATGGCTTTAGATTCACCTGTAATTTCAACAGCATTTGATAATTATCCTTCTTCACAATTAAGTAATCTAATAAATTCGCCTGAGTTTCAAGTTGGTTTAGGTTTAGCACCGACAATTGAGAAACCAAAATCAAAGAATCCTTTTACTGTAGGAAATATGACCTTGGATCAACAAATTAAAAAAGCATTAAGAATTGGTGTTATTCCGTTCTTAGTTGGTCCTCCTGGTATTGGTAAAACAGAAATACTTGAATCACAAAGTAAACATGTTAAATCATATATAATGTCTACTTGGTCCCCTACTTCATTTACTGGTAAAGATTATGTTCTACCAGCAGATGTTAGAACAAGTGTTGATAAAGATGGGGTTACAGTAACACATACTGAAAGAGCTTTGACAGGAAGAGCAAAACCAGAATGGTTAACTGATATAGAAAGAGAATTAGAGTTAGCAAAAGAAGATGGCGAAGATGTAATACTATTCTTAGATGAATTTGATAAATTAACGCCTGATTTGCAAGTATTCGTTAATGGTATTATTAGTGAAAATCCTACTATAGGTGGATGGCCTGTACCGAAAGGTGTAAAAATAGTTTTAGCCGGTAATACAACAGTTGATTCACTAGCTTCTAATAAAATATCTAGTGAAGTATCAAGTCGTTTAATGACTATTAAAGTAAAACCTAACGTAGATGAATGGATTAGATGGGCTATTAGAAACAACATCGATCCATTAGTTATTGCTTATATTAAAAATAATAGAGCTGACTTATTAACAGTAGAAAAAGGTCCGGATGGTCGTGTTGATCCAGAACTAAGTATGAATCCTCGTAAATGGGTTAAGATGGTTCATAAAGGATTAATTGAATCAAGAGTTACTGGCGAGCCTTTAATGATTAATAATTATATGACTGAAGCACAAGTAGAAAAGTTTATGGATTTCATTGATAAATATTATGACAATAGAATTGATGAAATACTCGATGGAACTGCCCCACTTCATGTTACAGATGATATTGGTCATAACTCCTTTGTTTTAACTACTCTTTCTGCTATTGCTAGAGTAGATCAATTAAAGAATATATTACCTTTTATTAGAAATAAAGAATATAGAATTTTCTTTTTAAGAAGCTGGTTGAATTATCATCCAGATAATAAAACAGAAGTTTATGAAATAATGCAAGAAATATCATTAGATGAGGAGAGTGTTGAACATGGAATTAAAATCTAGATTAAAAAGATTAGAGTTTTATTTAAAAGATTGTGACTCCCCTATCCTTGTAGATTTCTTAAAGCCAGAACAGTTTAAAGATGCTATTGTTATAGATGCAAATATTTCTAAATATGATTTATATGGTGATATGAGTTTTGATCCAGAATGGTATGCAAAATTAAAAAGTTCTAATAAAGAAGGTATCAATTATTTATTAATTACTGATATTGCTAAAGTAGATAAATTAGAACAAAAGAAATTTATTCATTTATTAAAGGATAGAAAATGTAATAACATTGTATTACCTAAAAATACAGTTATTGTTGTAATAGTTAATAAAGATGAAGAAGAATTAATTGATAAAGAAGTATTAAGTTATTTAATTCAAGTATAGAGGTTTATTATGTTTGATTTAGATTTACAATTAAAAAAAATATTAATTAAATCTCCTTTGTTGAAACCTTTAGTTGAATGGGCGAAATTTGTTCCAACATCTAGAGTTAAAACGGCTTCAACTAATGGTAAAAATGTTTATTATAATCCGGAACATTTAGCTAATATTCCTGAAGAAGAGCAACAATTTACAATTATTCATGAATTAATGCACATTGCATTAGATCATATGGAAAGACAACAAGGTAGAAAACAATTTGGTTATAACTATGCATGCGATGCTGTTATTAATCAAATGATTAAAAAGTTTGGTATTCCAATTCCTAAGGGATGCATTGATTGTCCTGAAGCAGATGGTTTAAGCGCTGAAGAATTTTATGAAATTACAATTAGTAGGCCTGATTATGATGAATTACAAAAATCATTTGAAAGAGATATAAGTAGCGAAAGTTTTATTGCTCCACATACTAGTTGGGGCAAAGACTTAGCTGATGGTTTGGATAAACCTAAAAGTATACCAACTAATGAAAAAGAATTTGCTAAAAAGAATAAAGAAGTAAAAGATAAATTGGCTGAAGATTTTATAGATAAAATGTTTGATGAAGGCGGCAAAGATGCTGGTCATGATATAAGTGAGGAAGTTGATCAAGAATTAGGTGATATTGGAGATCCAACTGCTTTTGCTAATTGGCAAGATTTACTACTTCACCAAGTAAATAAAAACAGAGCAAGTTATGATTTCTTTAACGGTGAATTCGATGCTGAAGGCATATGGAATTATCCATATCGTAGAAATAATCAAAAACAAGCTGAAGTTGAAATATTAATTGATACTAGTTATAGTGTTTCAGATGATTTAGTAAGAGCATTTTTAAGAGAAGTAAAAGGTATAGTTGGAAATGCTAAGATTAAGATTGGTTGTTTCAATGATGTCTTTGATGGATTTATTGAAATTAAAGATGAAAGTGATATAGATAGTTTTACGATTAAAACTAGAGGTGGTACTGATTTTGAAGTAGCTGTTAAAGCTTTTGAAAGCCCTACTTCGACGAAAATCGTATTTACTGATGGTTATGCTCCTGATCCAAAATCCTTTTGTGAAGCAATATGGATAGTTTATTCGCCAGCAAAAATAAATCCACCTGGTGGATTTGTATATAATGTTGAAGAAGAAAAAATATTAGGTCAAGGAAGAACAATTTAAAAAACCACATTAGTGGTTTTTTTTAATAAACAAAATAATTTCTTGGTTCTCTTTTTAGAGCTAATTTTCTTATTTCATTGTCTTCTTGTAAAGCTGCACCGATAGCATTCATATATTTATAACTAATACAAACATCTTCTGGATGATCTTTTGAATAATACAATGGTCTTACTAAATGGTTTTGAACTGGTTCCAAATCAGAATGACGCCAGTGGAATAAAGTTATTGTATCATCGTCATCTAAGATACAATAATGAGCTATTTCAGGATGTCTAAATAAATACTTTCTTATTTCTACACCTTTAAAGTTTGTATATCCACCACCTTGACGTATAGGAACTTCTGGAGTTCTACCAATACATTCGATATTGTATTTTTTGAATAATTCAAATATTTCTTTTACATGTTCAGCTTCTGGATTTATCTGCATTGTTTGTTCATCGATGCAAACTCTTGCACCTGATTCAATTACTATTTTGCAATTATATATTCTTGCTATGTCGGCAAGTACTTTAATTCTTTGTTCTATTTTTTCTTTAACGACACCTTTATCTTCATCTATATCATTTAGAGAATTTATAACGCCATCAAAATCAATAAATAATACTTTTATTTTATAGTTACCATATTTTTTATTAATCTTATCAAAGAACTTAGGAAAACCTTGCATATAAATATAATAATCAACATCATAACCTACTATATCGTCTTCTTCATGTTCACGGAATTCTTCTCGAACACCAAAATCTAGTAAAGGTCCAAAAACTTGTTTTAAAATGTAAGTACTTACTATTCTTCCACGTGGATCTGTAATAAGTCTATCTGAATGCCAGCCTCCTGTTAAATTTAAATCAATGTAATCCGTTGTGTCATAATCAATTGGGATTTTATAATAACGATTTTTTTCTGCTTTAGAATTTAGAACTGTTAAAACAAAACTATAAGTATCGTTTATAATTCTAAGTAGTTGAAAGTCACTATATTTTCTTTCTAATTCATCTTTTCTCTCTTCTCTTTTGGCATCTGTATTATCTATTTCGTGATGATAAGAATCTATTAAATATTTTTTATATTCAGCTAATGAAATCATATAATTTCTCCTTATTGGCTTTTATTATAGCATAAAAAAACTCAGGTTTCTGAGTTATTTTATTTCGTCTTTAGCTGGGTTTAAGATTAGATTCATTACAATACCTACAATGGCAGCTAAACTCATACCTGTTAGTGATACTGATAAGTCACCACCAGAGATAGTTACGATTGCGCCACCTAAACCTAATATTAACATCGTTGATGTAATTATGACATTCTTTAAATTATTGTAATTAACTTTGTTTTCAATTAATACTTTAAGACCATTAATTGAGATAAAGCCATAAAGAATCATTGATACACCACCTAATACTGGTGAAGGAATAGTTGAAATGACTGACGCAACGACACCAAAGAAAGACATAGCAATAGATATTAATGCTGCTGTAGCAATAACCCATATAGATGCTACTTTACTCATACCTACGACACTAGTATTTTCACCATAAGTAGTATTCGCTGGTCCACCAATAAGTCCAGCAACAGTTGTTGCTACACCATCACCTAAGATAGTTCTATCTAATCCTGGTTCTTTTAATAAATTCTTTTCAATGATACTTGATAAAGCCATGTGATCACCAATATGTTCTGTTATTGAAACAAGAGCAATTGGAGCGATGATTATCATTCCTACTAAACTAAATGAATAATCTTTAAATGGTATTAAGATTCTTGGTACTGAGAATAATGACGCTTCTTCGACGGCACTAAAATCAACAATACCCAAACATATTGATAATAAGTAACCACCAAGAATTCCTATTAAGAATGGTATTACTTTTAAGAAACCTTTAGAGTAAATAGCTACTACTACTGTTATAATGAAAGCAAATAATGCTACGACAAAGTATTTCCAATAAAATGCTCCTTCAGCTAAACCAATTTGAGATATAGCATTTGGTGCTAGTGACAAACCAATTATCATTATCATTGGTCCTATTACAACTGGTGGTAGTAATTTATCCATCCAGTCCTTACCTATCTTCTTAATAATAAAGGATATTAAAATGTAGATAAGACCTACTGTAATAATTCCAGTAGTAAAACCAGATAAACCTGCTTTACTATAAGCAAGGACAATTGGTGTAATAAAAGCAAATGAACTCCCTAGATAAACTGGTGACTTTGCTTTAGTACATAAAATATATAATAATGTACCAATACCTGAAGCAAGCAATGCTGTTGAAATTGGTATTACTTCTGCACCTGCTGTTTCATTAACTATCATTGGTACTAAAATAGTAGCACCAAACATAGCAAATACATGTTGAAAAGCCAATATTATTAATTGTAATACTGGTGGTTTTTCATGTGTGTCATACAATAATCTTTTATCCATAAGATAACCTCAGTTCTTTTTTATTGTGTATCTAACAAAATTATATCATTTTATTTTTAAAGTGTTTAAAAATATTATAGTAGATATAGTAGATTGTAATTGACTATAATTATTGTTTGGTTTATATTAATACCTGTGTTTTAAAGGGGATTTTTATGGCAGTAACAAGAGAACAATTAACAATTGCTTATAATTATAAAAATTATGAACAGTTTTGCAAATTATTTGATCAATATGTAAAAGAAGGCAACGGTGTTGATTTTGATATTTTATATCTTTATGCATATTCTTTAATAAAAAGAAGAGAATTTGATGAAGCATATAGAATAGCTAGACGTTTAGAAGAATATAGTGATAAATTTCCAGCTATTACTGGTAAAGTATTCAATTTATACTATTTTTGTAGTAGATCAATTGATGCTGAAAGAGTATTAGCTAAATGTGATGATAATAGTAACTTAAGTTATTATTATGTTATATGTAATTATTTATTAAGGGGTAAAGTTGATGAAGCTAGAAAACTATTAGATGAACATTTTGAGGATTTAACACCTCATCAATATCAAAAATTAAAAATACGTATTTATAATCATAGAGTACGTCATGCATTTATGGAAACTGCTTATGATGCTTTTATTAGCAATAACGGCGATATATTAAGTGAAGGTTTTGTTGTATATCTAAAACACAGACCAGAATATACAGCGAAAGGTCAAGAAGATGAAAAAGCAGCAATAAGACCATATTTAGTTTGGAAACGTGTAGGTAAAAATCTTTATATCTTCCCTATTACAACAAATTCAGCAAAAGGTGGATATCTTTTATATCAACAATATTATCCAAATAGTCCTTGTGATAGAGCTATTAGAGATTCTTTATGTCAAACTACTACTGATAATGTATTATCTGTATGTGACAAACTTCGTGATGAAGATTTACGACCTGTTCTTGTAAGTTTATATGATATGATTTATTTTTCAAGAACGAGAGATGAAAAACAAGCTAATGATACCTTCATGCAAGCTTTTAAACAAGACGTAAACATGCATAGTATTATTAGAATTGTTGATCAAAATACAAGAAAAAATCAATATTTCTTTGTTATTGGTATTAATGATAATGGTTATAGAGTTATCGAATTAGATGGAAATTATAATCCAATATCAACAAGAGTAGATTTCTTTAAAAATAATCGTTTAATATATAGAGTTATTGAACCAACTCAAGAGCAACTTGAAGCAATCAAAAGTAAATTACCACTTCACTTATTAGTTCATAACTTTATTGGAGCAAGAATAGAAACTATTTTTGGAAAATATATAGTTCTAGATCAAAATGAAAGATATGTTGCTTGTATTGGTTCAGTCTACTCTGCTTCTTATATGAATATGGAAGCAATTAAAAAAGAAGATATAAGTAAAGTTATTGGTTACTTATCTTTTGAAGAAGTTGCTGCTATTAAAGAAATGGTTAAAAGGAATTCTAAAGTAAGTATAAGTACTTTACTAAAACATAATAAATAAAAAAGAAAGTCATATGACTTTCCTTTTTTATTGTGTTTTTTCTATAACTATAATACAAGTACTATTTGGTAATTTTACTGTATTCATATTTTCATCATAGATAGATATTTTATTTAATAGGTTTTCTTCATAACCTTCTTGTAAGAAGGCATTACATAATATTATTTTACTATTAGGTAGATTGTTATGAATTAATTCAATATATTCACTAGGTGTTAAGTAACCGAATTGTTCTTGTACTTCTAATGGATAAGAATCTTCTCCCCAAGTATAAGTATATAAGAATTCCATAGCATCATTTACTAACATTTTAACTTTGTTATTAGCTATCTTTTCATAAGTTACTTTTCGACCTTTAAAATCTTTACAATATCTATCTAAAATCTTTATATCTTCAACATGTTTAAATTCGATAATACGATAGACATTTTCTGGTTCTGTTTTAATACCATCTCTTATTATTATTCTTCCTTTAGGAGCAAGAATATCATAAGCTGCTTTTAATGCTTTAATAACAGTATTAATATTAAATTTTTTACCTTCATATACAATATATGAATATAATTCATGAATAATTGAAGAATAGATAATACTATCTAAACTACCCTTTTCAAAATAGTTACCTAAGTTTAAGGCATCACCTTTTACTAGATTCCAACTTTTCTTTTCTTTTAGTTTCTTCTTATTTAATGATTCTATTACATTAGCTGAAATATCGATACCATAAACATTTAATAATGGATCTCTTTCTTCAATTAAATCCATTAGTGCTCCACCGCCTGGACCAACATCTAAAATATTTTTACCAACCATGTAATCAAGAATAACGGCTTTATGTTTTAATGAAGAATTCATTGTATTTAAATATTCTATTTCATTATAGAAACGATCATATTCATCTTTTCTAAAACCAAATAAATCATATAGTAAATAGATTGATTTTTTATATATTGAATCACTAGTAGATGCTACCATACAGAAATCTATTAGTTTTGTCGCTTGAATAGAAAATTTAAAATCAAATAATAAAACAGTATTTACTTTAGTTAATCTAAAACTTAGATGTGGACTTAAATATAAATGGTTATCAACAATATCTTTTATATCTATGTTTCTTAAATATTCTTCGACAATTCTCTTCTTAAATAAATTTATTACTCTTTTACCATTGTAATCTGTATATATAGTTTTCATTATGTTTTCAAAAGTAACGTTTTTAATATTTTCATTTTGAGAACACATTGTTAGTATTTTTATTTGTTCTAAGATTGAAAAATGACTGATTGCTATTTCATAATACCAGAAACCTACTTCATCAAACATTTTCTTAAATCTTGGTAATAAATTATTTTTATCTAGCACTTCTTTTAGTTCTTTTTTATCCTCTTTAGAAATACCACCATTTAATCTATCGATTCTTTCTACAATATCAAATTCATGATTAAAATCATTATTAATAATATAATCAATAGCTGTGTTAACTTCTTCTTTTATGTGTTCATAAATAGTTGGAGATGTTGCTTTAATTAAACATTCATTAAATACACGTAATACTTTTTTTAATTCTTGTTTAGTTATTAAGTTCTTTTCAATTAAAGTGTATAACTCTTTATTAGTAGAAAATTTAACTTCTCCTCTTAGATATTGACCTATTAAACCATGTGTTTTAACAAGAACTCTTACTACCTCATCATAGTCATTAGAACTATCTTTATAAATATCAGCAGAGCCATAGTTATGTGCATATAGATCATAACCTTTTTGTTTCCATTGTTTTCTTTCTTTAGATGTCCCTGTTTTAGCAACTTCCATCCATTCTAAGGCTTCTCTACAATAGTAGTATGTTTTTTCATCAATGTCTTTACTATTTAAGATTTCTAAACTTCTTAAGACATATTGATAAACTAGTTTAGGAGAATTATCTCTTAAGCTTTCTAGTCTTTCTAAGTTAATATTTTTTTCTTTAGTATTTGTTAAATACTTTTCCCATTTTTCCATTAATGGTTCACCCCTCTGTTAAATATTATTTGCTAAGTATGTAATATATATCATTATTATTAAAAATACTATTATTAAACCTATTACTATTAAATGTTTCTTCTTTTCAGAATATAGTGTTCCAATGAACTCACGAATAAAAGCATTGATCCAGAAATAAGCTTTTGTTCTACTACCAATACCTTCTAGTTTTAAACCTTGTTCAGTAGCAATTAAACCTGCTCTTAGAACATGATAGTTAGTGGTAGAATAACAAATATTGGCTTTGTTCTTTTTAATTAAATTATTGGATAGTTTAATATTCTCATAGGTATTTTTAGATTTGTTTTCAACTATTATATTTTTTTCTTTAATACCTTGTTCTACTAAATAGTTTTTCATAGCTTCGCCTTCTGAAATAATTTCATCATTACCTTTGCCACCTGAAGGTATAAAGATTAAATCTTTACCTGTTTCTTTTAATTGTTCATTTCTAAAAGCTAAAGCTTTATCTACTCTACCCTTTAATAATGGTGTTAAGGTTCCATCTTTTTTAATTTGGCAACCTAAAATAATCATGTAATCTTTATTATATTCTAGTTTTCTTCTTACTGATTTAATAGCAAGAATTATTGTACCAATTAGAACACATTCTAAGTAAGCAATTGATAAGTAAACTAATGATTCAACAAAGTTATATATATAAGGTCCGGCGCTATTTAAATTATAAATATCAACAGTTTGAGATTTCATTAATAGTTTATAGACAAAATCAGGTAATAAAGTTGAAAAGCAAATAAAGATACCTAAGAATAAACCTAAAAGGTTTCTTAAAGACATACCTTCTTTTATTATTAATCTAATATTACTAATTGTAACTAAGATAAATGTTACAACTGCTATTGGAAATAAGAAGAAAGATACTGTATTTGCTGAACCTATTATATTATGGATAGTAGTATAAATTCCTTGATAACCAAAGATAGAAAGTATAATATTTAGGGTGAATAATGAAAGAAAGATAATAATACCTAAGTAAGCTATGTTTCTATATTGATATAGGTTATCTTTTATGTGATGTTTATATCTCTTGATTAAAAGATAAATACTATAAATAAGAACTATTGATAAAGATATTGGGATTATTTCTGAATAAGTTGATTTACCAATAAGGGAATTATCTGTAATAAGCATTGATTTATGAACATATAGAACACACATTTCTTTTATTCCATCTTTTTCTAATGATAGATAAACTTTACCTGGTTTTTGAGCTTTTACTTTAACTATATATTTATTATCAACTTGTTTTTCTTTTAATATCTTTATAGAATCAATATCCTCTTCTAATAACAAACCTTTATTATCTTTAGCATTAATAAAAGATACTGTATAGGTTCTACCAAAAGTAAAAATTATTACAGTAGATACTAAAGTTAATATTAAAGATAATGTTATTAGTTTTATTAGGTCTTTTTTCATAGTTATTTCCCTCTCTAAAACGATTATATCATAAGAAGAAAAAACTCGGTTACCCGAGTTTTATTTACCATAAATCTTCTTCTTCGAATTCATCATCGAAATCATCTTCTAAGATTTCTTTTTGTTTGAAGACTTTGTCTATTGTTTCTTCAATTTGAGTTTTAGAGAATGGTTTAGCTAGGTAACCAGCAAAGCCTTCTTCTTTATATTTTTCTTCTGATCCAGCTTCTGCTTCTGCAGTTAAGGCGATTACTGGTGTATCAAAACCTGTTATTTCTCTAAGTTTCTTTAATGTCTCTTCACCGCTCATACCTGGCATCATGATATCCATTAAGATTAAATCATAATCACCATCGTCTAAGACCATATCAATACATTCTTGGCCATCATGGCATTCATCTATTATTAAATCAAATTGTTCTAGTATTCGACGAACAACTTTTATATTAAGTTCATTATCATCAACTACAAGAACTTTCTTATATCCATATCCTTCTTTATCATAATTGATTTCTTGTAATTTTAATCTTTGAGTTTTAGATAGATCAGGTTCTTCCATTAAATTAATCTTTTGAGAGAAACTAACAGTGAAAGTTGAACCTTCGCCATAAGTACTTTCGACAGTTATTTCACCACCTAGCATGTCTATTAAACTTTTAACAACAGCAAGGCCTAAACCTGTTCCTTTTTTTCTATTAGTTTTATCAACAAATAATCTTTCAATTTTAGCGAATAGATTTTCTGTTTCTTCTGGTGTCATACCACAACCTGTATCTTTAACACTGATTGTTAGGTTACATGTATCGACATTATTAATACATTTAACATCAAACCAAATGTCTCCACCATCAGTGTATTTAATAGCATTACTTAAAAGGTTTCTAACAATTTTGGTAATATGACTTTTATCACCAATTAATTCATATGGTAGATCAGGTGAAATGTTAGTGTGTAAATCAATTGGTTTGTCATCAAAGTCTGATTCATCTATATTAGAGCATGATTCAAATAATTCTTTAGGATTATAAACAGAATTTACTGTCTTCATATTATTTGTATCAATCATCATAAAATCAAGTATGTTATCAATTAATTCAAATAATGTTTTAGAAGAAGTTCTTAAGTCTTCGGCATCTTCCATTATTTCTTCTGGAAGACTTTCATACTCACTTATATCTTCTGATAAACCAACTATTGTATTTAATACAGTTCTTATCTCATGAGATATACCTGATAAGAATTCACTTTTTTCAACATTTTCACTCATATACAACACCCTTTGTATCGCTAATATCTATTCTAAGTAGATTATCCCACATTTTTTATATATCCTCAATAGTATATTTCTTAAAAATTATTATGTGTTCTTTTTGCATTTATAAATATAATTTAAAAAACAGATAGTTATTTTTGAGAAATTGGGGTTTTTTTGATATAATATACCCGATTTTTAAGGAGGTTTTTTATGATAAAAGTAGTAAAAGAAAGACCTGTAGATAACAAGGAATTATTTGTTGGAACTCATAATGGTATATTCCATTGTGATGAAGTTTTAGCTGTTGCTATTCTTTCTATAATTGCTAAAAAGAACGGTAATACAAATGTAATTCGTTCAAGAGATTTAAAGTTTCTTGATGAAAATACTGACTTATTAGTAGATGTTGGTGGTGGCGAATTTGACCATCATCAAAAAGGTGGCAACGGTCAAAGAGAAAATGGTGTTAAATATGCCAGTGCTGGATTAATCTGGAGAAAGTTTGGTAATCAATTAATTAGTAATCTTTCAGATAATAAATTATCTCAAGAAGAAGTAATATTACTATCTGAATTAATAGATGAAAAGATTATTCAAAGTGTTGATATGGAAGATAATGGTCAATTAACTGCTAGTCATCCATTTAAGTTTATTGTTTCTTTCTTACCAAAATGGAATAAAGAAAGTAACTATGATGAAAAGTTCGAAGAATGTATAAATGTTGTTTCTACAACATTAGAGAATATAATTGAATCATATATATCTTTATTCTTAGCAAGAAAGCAAATTCATAGTGATCTTATAGATTCTGAAAAACGTATTGGTAATGTTTTGGAAGTACCTTGCCAAACTATTCCTTGGATGGATATTCTTATTGAATATAATGAAAAAGCTGAAAGTAAAATTGACTTTGTAATATTCCCTTACCCTGCTGGTGGTTGGGCATTACAATGTGTTCCTCCATCAAAGGAAGATAATTTCTCTCAAAGAATTCAACTCCCTCAAGAATGGGCAGGAGAAACTACTGGTTTACCAGCAATATCTGGTGTACAATCAGCAACATTCTGTCATAACGGAAGATTCTTTGCTCGTGCTTTAGATAAAGCAGATGTAATTAGAATGTGTAATTTAGCAACTAAGAGATATCAAGAAACACAAAATATAGGAACTACAAAAAATTCATTATAAAAAGACGATTTAGTAATCGTCTTTTTTTATAAAGCATTAGTATTATTATTAATTCTATCTAGAAATTCATTTAATTTTTCTATTTCTTCTTCAGTAAATCCTTTTAATAGAGTGTCATCAACGAAACCTTTTTTTATTCCACAAGTTTCTATCATTTTTATACCATTTTTAGTAATTGATATTTCTGAAGTGTAATTTGTTTTTCTAGTTATTAATTCTTTTTCTTCTAATCTTTTTAGAATGCTTATTACTGTACTATGTTTTAAAGATAAATAATCACAAATATTTTTTAGAATAATTGTTTTATTTTGATTTTCATTTAAATACTCTAATAGTATTGTTTGTGCTGCTGTAATGTTATACTCTTTCATTTTTTCATTTATACCATTTTTAACATTAAAGAATATTTTTTTGATTTTTTCTGTTATCATAATAACACCTCATTTAATACTGTTTATTATAACATATAGAGTCTTTAAAAAATACCAATTAAAAAGCAAGTATAATACTTGCCTTTTTATTCCTCAGGATATACTTGTAATCTTCTACCTTTAAAGTCAACAAAATGGAATTCTGCAATTGCTTTATTGTGACTTACAACTGCAAGGTTGTCATTTATTACAGCTGCAAATCTTTGACCTTCTGGTGCAGTCATTATAAGTTTATTTTTTACATCTCTTATTTCAGATGGTAGTTCTCCGTTACCATCTAATATTATGTAACCGTTTGACAAATTAGAAACTAAGTTAATTGAATTTAGAGTGTCGTCATAATTACCTAGGAAACTATATGCACTACTGATTTTAACTGGATCGAATTGAATCTCCCCTTTAGTATTAATAACTGTATAGTAATTAGTTCCACTTTGATTAGCTGATAATACTAAAGCATAACCACTCTTATCAAATTTAGGACGGTTAGTTACTCTATAGAATTTATCTGAAATATCTGTTACTTCGCCTGAGTCCAAATTTATAATTCTAAATGTGTTCTCTGCTCCATTATTAGTATCTACAGCATAACCATTACCAACATAATCTTTTGTGTTTAAAAATGATCTTTCTGAACTATAATTAATTTTTTTAACAGTTCCATCATCTTTATAAATATAAAGGTGATCAGTATCTTGATCAATTGAATAACCTTGAACATACTTATCTGAAATATATGTATCATATTTTACTACTTTGCCTAGTCTAGAATTGAAATATATGTTTTTTTCATAGTTTAACTGATACATGTCATCTCCATAATCTTCCATACTAATATATTCTGATGAAGGTTCTACGATATATTTTTTATCTTTAAGACTATAGATACCAATTTTTTCTTCACTATTGTTATATGTTTCATCTATTTGATGAGTAATTAAATAGCCATGTGATATTAGACGTACTCTTTTGTATTCATTTGGTTTATAAGAGAATACTACTGATCCGTCTTTATAATATACATTTATATTTCCACTTTCATCTTTATTGAGTGCTTTTACATATGGCATTTCTTCGCCATCAGTTACGAAATTATATGTATAGACGATATTTAAATCTTCATCAATAAGATGATGTCCTTCTGGTAATTTCCCATTACCAAAAGCACTTAATACAGCAACTCCATCAATGAATTCACTGTAGTTGTACAAGTCAACATCTACTCCATTAGTTCTTGCTTTTTTTGTACTCTTTTTTGTTTCTTCTTTTTCAACTTTTTCTGATTGTTTATCTTTTTTTGATCTTTTAGATGAACTATCTTTTTCTGTGTCACCACAACCCACTAAGGCAAATAACAAGGCAAAGACTAATAAACCTAATAAAAATTTCTTTTTCATAAACAGACTCCTTTTCATTTATGTAGTATACTACATTACTGTAATAATATATCATATATTTATGTTTTTTTCTACTTATCAATTGTTTTTTTAAAAGAAAAAACTAGTCATATGACTAGTCTTTATTATCATTGATTTCTTACAGATAATCTAATTTTATTTAATAGTTTTTTATTAAAGAATAATATTCCTAATAAGATTGCAGCTACTACTTTAACAATGTACCATATTATATCTGATTTTTTAAAGTAAGCTCCTTCTGTATAATAATCTGTTGGATCTTTTTCATTATATTTAATATTTATTTCATCTTCTGGTGTTGTATCTTCAGCAATGCTCATAGTTATTTCTTGATTATTGCCTTTTTTATCTTTGAATGTATAAATATGATCATTAAATACACTATCGTCAGTTTCATCTTTTTTGCCAACATAAGTAGCAGTTGTAGGAATATAATCTTTTGATTTTATTGTTTGTTTTAGAATTGCACTATCAATCAATATTAATACTAATAATATAATAAATACAATTGCAATGATTACTCTTTTAAAAATCAATTCAATTTTACCTGCTATTTCGATAGTTTTTTCTATACCTTGTTCAATTTTTTCTTTAGTTTCAGGATCTAGTTCTTTAACTTCTGTAGAACCATTATTATTTGATGATGGTTTTTTAATTGATAATACAATAATTACCACCGTTACTATTAAGCAGATAATACCCATTATATGAGATGAAGATTTATCATATTCTGTTAAACACTTTTTTGGATTTTTTGAATCATAGTATACTTTATTCTTGTTTTTATTAGGAGAAGTATTTCCACCAGATTGTGATACACATGTATATTCTTTATCTCCAACTTTAAAATAATAAGTTGGATAGTAAATATCTCCATCTGAATCGTGTCTAGTACTTACCTCTATTCTATCCGCAGTAGTTTTACTATCATATTTATTGGTATTACCCATAAAGAACGTTAAATATATACCAACACCACCAAATATTAGAATACATAATATTAAACCTATTTTTTGTTTCATTATTTATACCACCTATTTCAATCTTATTCCGTTTATTTAATCAATATGTACTTTATAATCTTTTACGTGTGACCATCCATTTTCATTGTTTTCAGAAACGTAAAAAGTTAAATCCATATTAACAAACTCTTCGATATCTAATTCCTCTTTAGAATAATTATCTGCATATCCAAAATATACATCATAGGATTCTCCTGGTTTAAATTCTATATAAGGTGAAGTCCATTTCCCATCTGAATTGGAAATAATGAATCTTCCTGTCATTTTCAAATCATTTATTGTTCCTAACGGTTCGATTCTTATTCCTTTTTGAGAATTATTCTTTATATTAAAGCGAACAGCTGGATATTGACCTTTCATAGTTTTTTCATAATAAACAATAGTAATTCTATCATCATTAATCATAGTTGTTCCTTTGTTTTCTGTTTTTGTTTTTTCTTGTTCCTCATTTTTTTGTTCAGTCTTATTTGAATTATTATTGCCACAACCTGTTATACCTATAGCAATAAAGCATATTAATAAAATAATAATTATGTTCTTCTTCATGTTTTCATCTCCAAAAAAATTATATCACAAAATAAAAGTTACGGTACATTGTACCGTAACTATATTACTTAATGGAGCGGATGATGGGAATCGAACCCACGTTATCAGCTTGGAAGGCTGAAGCTCTACCATTAAACTACATCCGCATCAGTAGGCATTTTTAATTATAACAGTTTTTCAATAAAATGCAAGTCTAAATGCCTATTTTTCTTTTATTTGTGTGATTCTATGTACTTTTTAACCTCTTCTGAATCATCTAAATGATGTTTTTCATGACCGATTATTTGATAATCTTCATGTCCTTTTCCTAAAATAAGTACAACATCATCTTTTTCTAGCATGTCTAGAGCTTTAACGATAGCTTTTCTTCTATCTAGTTCAACTTCATAGTTATTTGTAGTAACACCAGCTAGAATATCTTTCATAATAGCTTCTGGATCTTCTGTACGAGGATTATCTGAAGTAAATACAACATAGTCTGATTTAGTAGCTGCTATATTACCCATGATAGGACGTTTTTTAGGATCTCTATCTCCGCCACAACCTACAATAGTAATTACTCTACCTTTTTTATTTTCAGTGAAGGCATCAATTATCTTTTCTACTGCATCTGGTGTATGAGCATAATCGATTACAGCTTCTCCTTTAGCTAGTTTAACTATTTCACATCTACCTTTTGGTGGATAGATATCCGGAGTAACTTTAATTATATCTTCTACTGAATAACCCAATTGGTTAATTAATGATAATGTAGTTAGATAGTTATAAACATTAAATCTAGATCTTAGATTTGTTTCTACTTCATAATCTTTATTATTAGCTTTGAATTTAATTAAAGTACCCTTCTCTGTATCTTCATAAGATTCTATTTGGTAATCTTTACCTTCAAAACCAAATGTTAATGTATTTTTATAAGCTTTAATCCATTTAGATGATGATTCATCATCAGCATTAACAATCATTGGTCCTGCTAGTTGTTTTAAGATTAACATTTTAGCGGCTAGATAGTTTTCCATTGTTTTATGATAATCTAAGTGATCTTGAGTTAGATTAGTGAATGCTGCTACTTTAAATGTTATACCTTGTACTCTTTTTTGATCTAGTGAATGTGATGATACTTCCATCATGACATTTTTACATTTATGTTCTTTTGCTGTTAGGAATAGTTCATATAAATCTAAGATATTGGGTGTTGTGTTAGGTAATTCAATAAAGTCTTCATCTGGTAGGTAGAAACCTATTGTACCTATATATGCTGTTTTAGAGCCTAATTCATTTAAGATTTGATATGTTAGGTATGCTGTAGTAGTTTTACCATTAGTACCTGTAACACCTATTATATTCATATCTTTTATTTCTTTAGCATAGTGTTCTGATATATAATCAGTTATCCATTTATTTGTATCAGCTACTACTTCTTGTTCAATAGGACAATCTACTTCATGTTCTACGATGGCTTTAGTAGCACCATTTTTATAAGCTTGTTCTACATAGTCATGTCCATCAACAGTAGCACCAGGTAATGCAACAAATATATCTCCTTTATTTACTTTTCTTGAGTCAATTTTTATATTAATCATAATTTGCCACCTCTACTCATTATTATTCTATTTTCTTTGAAAATATACAAGATATTTATTCCACATTTTGTGAATTTTTCCATATATAAATCCACATATAAAAAATGCTTGATTTTTTTATATATTTTTTATATTATTGATTAAAGGGTGTGTAAAAATGGTACGACAATTTGAACGTAACTTAGAAATGTTCCTTAAAAATAGTGCTGTGGTAACTATTTCTATTTTATTCACTATTGTTGGTACTATTATTAATTTTTGACTTAGAGAAGGTATTCCATTTTTTGGAATTCCTTCTTTTTTTTGAAAATAGGCACATACTCTAGAGGAGGATTTATGAAAAAGAAAAGATTATTGTATGACATTGAAGAAATGCCACCAGTAGGAAAAAGTATAATCTTAGCTTTGCAACACGTATTTGCAATGTTTGGAGCAACTATCTTAGTTCCAATCTTAGTAAATGCTGCTGCTGGTGAAACAGTTATTACTATTCCTGTTGCATTAGTTGCTTCTGGTATTGGTACATTAATTTATATTATATGTACAAAGGCAAAATCTCCAGTGTACTTAGGTAGCTCATTTGCTTTTATAGCACCTGTAGCTGCAGCTTATGCTAAAGCTGGTATAAGTGGTGCTATGACTGGTATCATGGCTGTTGGTATTATCTATGTAATTGTTGCATTGATAATAAAATTTGTTGGAAAGGATTGGTTAGATAAGATTTTACCACCAGTTATCATAGGACCTATGATAATGGTAATTGGTTTAAGTCTTGCTAGTAGCGCAATCGGTCAAATTGGTTTAGCCGCTGGTACTGAATTTGAATGGAAAGGAATTGTAGTTGCCTTAGTAGCATTCTTGGTAACAGCACTTGTTATGACAAGAGCTAAAGGTTTCTTAAGAGTAATACCTTTCTTAGTAGGTATTGTTTCTGGATATGTTGTTGCAGCATGTTTAGGAATGGTTGATTTCAGCTTAGTGAAGGAAGCTAAATGGTTTGCTACACCAAACTTTATCTTACCATTTAGAGATTATAAACTAAGTATTACAGCACTATTAACTATTGCTCCTGTAGCATTAGTAACAATTTGTGAACATATTGGAGATCATACTTCATTAGGTCAAATTGTTGGAAGAGATTTAATTAAAGACCCAGGTTTAGATAGAACTTTAATG